>Ga0209337_1001277_pt1 | contig 19288 bp, 33 predicted proteins | sample LinPmetageLP53_FD_184044 | JGI IMG/M metagenome (GOLD analysis project Ga0209337, IMG submission 184044) | Marine viral communities from the Pacific Ocean - LP-53 (SPAdes) (version 2) | ecosystem: Environmental > Aquatic > Marine > Oceanic | place: Pacific Ocean | collected 2010-02-08 | reverse complement strand
ATTCTCTACTTTTTCAACAACTCCCCTTGTAATCCAGTTATTTAAATCATAGGCTTTAATGCCACCATTGGCAAAAAACCAATCATAAAATTTTTCTATCTGCTTGTCTGCTTCGGCAATATTATCTTCCATATTTATTCCTCCAATGGATTAATAGTCCAATTTATAAATTTAGGAAAAGATTGTTTAAACATATAAAAATTTCTATGATGTAATGTGTATTCATATCTACTATGAAATAAAGGGTATTTTTCAGTTCTCCCAAGATTTCCTTCTCTATAAACTCCACTTATTTGCCCATTTTCATTAAATTTAACATCATAAATATCATAATTATATCTCAAATATTTCGTGTTGTAAATTCCAGCATTTTTATTATAAGGGCTTAAATTAGCAAAAAATGAAAATTTATTATTGTTATCTTTTGCAGTTCTTAATTTAGACATATCACAAATCACATCATCTTTGCCAAGTATGTAACCTTTAGGTATGGGTTCAAAATATTTTTCAATCCAAGTAATATCTTTTCCTGCTAAAAAATTTAAATCTTTCACTTAATCACTTCCAAAGGATTATTTGCCCAATTCATGAACTTTGATTTTTTATTATTTATTGGAATGATGAGTCCTTTAACCCATCTTTCAGCATCACCTGTAAATCTTATTTGCCAACTACCCTTACTATTATTCCTGTTAATAAGTTTTGTCACATTAGACTCAATCTCATTTTCATCTCTCAGCCTTCCCAAAGTTACCGCATTATTGTAATGTCCTACTTCATAATACCAAAATTCAGTTTCACTTTCAAATCTATTAATCAAGAAAAAGACTGTTAAATTCGTCACCAAATAATATTGATTTTTTTTCATCCAATTCCAATCGGGAACTTGTTTCGCCAATTCATAATGCTTTATTGAATTATTCCTGTATTTCCAAATATCATCTCTTATTTTTATAATACCTTCTACAATAGATTGCATATTCTCTTCAGTGAAGTCATAAAACAATGCCTTTTTCCCACTATCCATTATTTCCACCTCAGTATATTATTCTTTGTTCATTCAACTACTTAAAGATTATATAGGTATTAAGTCTATTTTTTTCTATGAGGTGGTATTCTAATCACGCAGTTCAAAGTGGCTTGAGTAAAGTTATGGAGGATAGAGAAGTTATTTGGGCGCAATTTCCTAATAGCGGAGATAAGCCTTTTTGGGCAAGAAGGGCTAAAATAACCAGCGCACATTCAGTTGATTATTGGACTAAAGCACTAAACAGGGATTTTAATTCATTAGGAGTATTTATAGGTTCAAATATTATTAACTGGGAGGCTATGGATATTGAACCTCCAGCACTAAGGGCTAAGTCATTTTCAAGACAAGACTATGCCAAAGTGTGGAAAGAATATTTAATTCCGAAGGATTGTGAATTGAGAGGTGTAAGGTGGGAAGATATTTGGGTTTCCAAGACCTTAGTTTTTGATTTTGATAGCCCTCTCAACCCTCTTAAATCCTTCCACAAAGCCGACAAAGTTTCAAGATACTTATCAAAACAAGGCTATACACCATTTATCGTTTTCAGTGGCTCTAAGGGATTTCATATTCATTTAGGTAGAGAAGATTCTGAAAAATTAGTTGGTTTTAAGTTAGCGGATTTCGCTGACCATGCAGACCCTTTGAAAAAGATTGGAAGATTATATGCTGATAAAGTAGTTGAAATTTGTAGTCTTGCAGGTATTTCATATGATAATGAAGACAGGTCGCCAAACTTTAGACAAGGAATAATTAGATGCCCTTATTCAATTCATCCTAAAACTGGTCAAATTGTTTGGCCTTTAAGTGTAAAAAACATGAGAGATTTAAGGAAGCATGATAATCTTTCAGTAATTGAAATTTCCAAGATTCTACATGATTGGGATATTGATTGCCAAAGTAAAATCGCTAAAGATTATGATATAACTTATATCACTCCTGAATATAAGGTTGAAAATAGAGGATTAATTGCTTGGAAAGAATAGAATAATCTTTAAGTAGTCGTTTATAGATATTTTTTATATGGCAATCTTCGGTAAGGCTTTTGGTAGTTTTTTTAGTAAGAAGGCATCAAGAGAAGCCGCAGAAAAAGTTGCAAAAGAAAAAGCCGCTATAGAGGCTGGTGAACAAGCGGCAAAAAGGGCGGCGGCACAAGGATTGAGTGAGGTTGAGCAACAATCTGCAAGAGAGGCCGCAATAAGGGCTTCAACAATAGCCGCAGAAACAACTGCGACAGAAATTGCAAGTGGGACTGGCGTTAGAGTAGTTGGAGGAACTGCTAAAGCCGTAGCACCAATTATTAAAGCAATAGGTCCTTCTGCCGTTCTTGCAGGGTTAGGATTTTACATAATAAATGGTCTTGGTGGTTATGCCTCCGAACAAATTGAGGAATTACAAAATTCATTAAAGGAAATATTGTGTGATACCGAAAATGATGATGAAACTTGTGAACAGTTGGTTAGTTCTGCAATAGGTTTGGGCGGTTTGTTTGTAGCCGGAGGTCTAATTTTAGGCATTACAGTTTTAACAAGAAAAAAGGCAACACCAATTATTATTGAAGATAACAGGGAGTGATTAAATGGCTTGTCAAGCACAATTATTCACATCAGTTTCTATTGATAATAGAACCAAATTAAATAAGGGGTTTAATTCATTATCACTACCTATGGGAACTGAAATTATTTATGATGTAGTGACAACATCAGGAAAATTTCCAAAATCAGATAAATTTTATTTAGAAGTAATATCTGTAAATCTTAACTATATCAATCAGTTTTTAAAAGATAAATTTGCTAAGGCTTCCAATCAAAAAATCCAAGAATGGAATTCAAACCCTGCTAAATTTGAAGAAGAGGTTTTATCAAAAATGGATTCTTCAAGATTAATCATTATAAATAATGTTCAATTATTGAAAACTAATAGTTCAGGAAAATATAAAGGCACTTATAAAGTCCCTTCATCATTAAATAACAAACTTTTTACAATAAATTTTTATTACGGATATTCAGCATCTGCTGAAGCAGGAACTAAAGAAAAAAGTAAAGAAGGATTAATTAAAGATATTCTAAGAATTACCACTTTGGCTACCTTACCACTTACTGGTTGGGTGGCGGCAGGTTTAATTGTAACTGAAGTAACTGCGGAAACTCTTTATGCTTATTCCCAAGTCAAGGGTAATGCTCCAGCAGGTAAAAATAAACATGGTTGCGAATTCCCCAATAGTCAAGTGATAGCGCAAACTTATGAGATTAATCCACCCGAACCTAAACCGGAACCTAAACCGGAAAATGGAGAGCCTATTGAAAATATTAAAGAGCAAATAGTAGAGATTAATCCTTTATTATTGTTCGGAGGGGCATTTGCGGTATTTTTTGTGATTGGGAGGGTATTTTAATGGGGAGAAATGTTACATGGGAATATCAAGGTAAGAAAAAGAAAAATGCTTCCTCAAGTTATTGTGGAACTGTTTGGAATTATGCTATGGGTGTTGAGAGAGATGCTCCTAATGGAAAATATACTGGCTTCGTAGTATTATTTGATACTCCTCTCACATATCCCAGTTTTGGTGATTATCTGTTTGGAGGTTTTTTTGGTGGTAAGTCTAAATGGACTAAAGTTGAACAACCTTGGTCACATAAAATGGGAGTTACTATTAAAAAGAAAAAATCCGATGGTAATTATGAAACCATCATAGATAAAGACCCAATTTCAGCAGATTCAAAACCTGTAGAAAAATTCTATGCCATTACGGAACCCGGAGAATATGTTTTTGGCGTTGAAAATATATCAACAGGACAATGTGCGCCGGGTTCGGATGATTGGTTAAATTATTCAAGATATTATAAATTCAAACCTAATCAAATATCAGGGTATGAAGAACCTAAGCCAGCACCTCCCTCACCTGAGCCTAAGCCAGCACCCCCTCCTACAATAAAAACAGAAAATAAATTTGAAATTGGTATGCTAACGACTGACCAAATTTTAATAGGCATTGCCGGTGCAGGAGTTATTATAGCCATATCCAGTTTAATGTCGGATGAGTGAAATAATGGCATTATTATTATTATTGGCATTATTAATAATAATTCTTTTAATTGTTTTATTTCTCCAAAGGTTTAAGAAGGTAAAGGTATCATACCATGACCAATCACAATTAGTAGAACAACATATGAATGCTACTGATTTTGTAAATTGGGTTGAAGGGAATGATAGATTTTGAAATTGCCCATATAAAATTTAATCAAGGGAGTAAGGGTTTAGAAATCCATGATATTGAAAAAGAAAAGCCATATTATCAATTTCAAAAAGGTTCATCTCAAACCGCAATTGCCACCTTACCTTATTGTCCTAATTGTAGTGAAACTCATGAGTTTAGACATGGTAAAGTTTCTCCTAAATGGTCTTTAGAGATATCGGACTTTGAATTTAGATTAAAATATAAAACAGATGCAAATGGAGAACTATATGCATATTGCACAAGATGTAGAGTAGATTTAAGAGATGATTTAATCATAGAAGAACTTTTAGAACCTAAAATTGAGATTCCTACCGTAAGAGAGGTTTTCGTGCAAGGAGTATTTTATCAAAACGGATTTTATTGGATGCAATTAAAAGATTTCAAATCAGTTATGGTGCAACATAGGGAAGGGGTTAAAGTTCAATTGTGTTTCATCCACACTAACGGAGATGTTAAAAGGATGAGGGACAAGGCATTTTCAAATGCATCTAATTTGTTAATGAAGGGAGATAGCATAGGTGTTAAATCAATCATGTGGGAATAGAATTAAGTAGTTAAATATTTAATAAGGTATTGGTGAGTGGATAAATTATGCAAGTAAAAAAGGAAATGGAAGATTTGATTGAATCGTGTGGTGGTGAAGACCTGTTAAGATATCTTATTAAAGAAGATGGCTTAGAAAATTGGAAAACAGTTAATTTTAATCCGATTGTCGCATTCTCTCCTAAGCACATGGAAAGAGCAATCGTTTGCGGTATTGCTTATTGGGATGGGGTAAATTATCAAATTATACATTCCGAAGATTTGTGGGCTTATGAGTCATTAAGCATTTGGGTGAATTCTATTATGGATTATGAAGGTCATAAATTTGAAGCCGAAGCACTTTTAGCACATAATAAGGCATTGATTGTAACTAATAAAGAGTTAAGAGAAAGTGAAAAGAAATCATGGGAAAAAATCGTGATGGAAGTTGTATATGGTTTTAGAGGTAATAATTATAGTAAATTGAATTCTACTGAGATGTTAAAAGATTTCAACTTGCTTTCATCATTCTTTGACATTTTATTAGATGTTCAAAATTATACGAAACTGGATAAAATTAATTCCACAAAGAAAATAAATAAAAGTTTAGACTTCCCTGAAGATTGGAAAAATAAATGGGCTTAAGCGGTATCTTTAAGTATTAAAAACATTAATAAAGATTTATGGGTGTTAGTCAAAGCGTCATGGATTCAGTCTATAACAGAAGATTAGACATTGAAAATCTTAAGAGAATTATGACCTATGGAAGGCCAGCATCATCCGAGATGGAAAAAGAATGGGTGAATAAATACCTATTCACACCTGAAATGCAAGCCGCAGGAATGTATAAAGACGGATTCCACTATCCAAGACAATCCGGTGAAGGTGAGGGGAATCTAATTATTGAGGTTGGTGAGGGAAGTAAAACAATCTTTTCATCGCACACTGACACAGTTCATAGAACTGGAGTTATTCAAAATGTAATAATTGACCCTACCGAATCTAAATTAAAGTTCACCACAGATAGTGGACAATGTTTAGGTGGCGACGATGGAACAGGGGTTTGGCTTATGTTAGAATTAATTAAGGCTGGAGTTCCCGGCCTGTATATTTTCCATAGGGCTGAAGAAGTCGGTGGGCAAGGCTCATCTTTTATCGCTAATTCTACACCGGAACTTATAGAGGGTTATGATAGGGCTATTGCATTTGATAGAAAAGATGATTGGAGCGTTATTACTCATCAAGCAGGAACAAGAACTTGCTCAGATGCCTTTGGTGAAGACCTTGCACAGAAATTGGGTATGAATCATAGAACAGATACTACTGGCTCTTTTACTGATACGGCTAATTATGATAGTGTAATTCCCGAATGCACAAATCTTTCAGTTGGATATCATAATGCTCATAGTGCAAGGGAAAATCAAGAAATAGACTATCTTTTGAAGTTTAGAGATGCATTAGTTAATGTAGATTGGGAATCATTAGTAACTGAAAGGGACCCCTCGGTTGCTGAATATTCAACCTATGGATATTACGGTTATGGGGATAGGCTAATGAAGCCAAAGAAAAGTGCGAGGGAGCAAATGAATTGGGGGGATTTTGAAGACCAACAATTTGAAAAGAATAGGGCTAAGGAAGAAGCGGCAAAAGAAAAAGCAAGCACTACAATAACACCTCCTAAGGAATCGGTTATAAAAATAGAAGAGGTAGAGGGAGAAGATTTATTAGCATTTTTAGACAAACCTTTAAATTCCATGACTGATGAAGAATTTCATTTAAGTGAACTTCTTGAATCAGGAATCATATCTTTGGATGAATTAGAAGCGATGATGGATATGGGGGATACTACCGGCACAAGTTATGAAGTGGTGGAAGATGAACCTATGCCCGAAGGTTGGGATGAATTTTTTGACGATTATGGGGATGATGATGCTTCTTTTGATAAGGGAACTTCCACAACTAAAGATTTTGCAGATTATGAAGATGATGATTTTGACTGGGAATTGTGGTTCAAAACACAATGAAAACTTTATTAAGGTATGATTATAATTAATATTTATGGCTAATAAAAACAAGTGGATAAAAGATGTAAAAACAATGCTCCAGCACCAAGCACTAAGTAGCACCGAAATAGCATTCAAACTCAAATCAAATTATAGGTATAGCCCCCATGCAAGAAAGGTTACTCTTGTGCTAAGAGGTCAAAGAGATTCATTTGTAGAAATGAGTAAAGTTTCCGTCGCATCCTCATTAAGTAGAGATTCTCATCAAGTTAGTCTTTGGGGGCTAACAGGATATACTTATCAAGAACATTACCCATACCATTACCTCGGCGGTGCAGTAGATGAGTGAACCTTCTGCATATTTTTTTGGAAAGCCTATGACTATAAACAATGCATTATTTAGCATCATACATCATAAGGGTAGTGCTAAGTTAATTTGGTTTCAAAAGCCGGATGAAGTTATGAGAAATGCGATGTTGCTATCAAATACATTTATGGCGACACACCCGAATGGGCAAAATTTTACAGGTCAAGAAATAATCAATATGATGGATTTTTGTAAATATAGGGATTACTCATACTTAATATAAGCGCAATCTTTAAATAGGTGAAAAAGTTAGAAACATTGGGAGGGGATTAAATGTCCTTCAATTCAAACGATGAAATATATAAAGAAATTAAAAAGTGTAGTGAATGCAATAGCAAGAGTTTTGAAACATTAAATAAGACTGGAGAGGAGGTCTGTATTAATTGTGGTTTAGTTTATAGTAATGTATCAATTGATGAAGGCCCTGATTGGAATAATTATCAAGATAATTCCGCCGCAGAAAATGGAGATAGGGCAGGTATGCCTTCAACTAATTTACTTCACGATAAGGGTTTGACAACTGATATTGGTTGGAAAAATTCAGATTATGCTGGAGCAAATCTCGGTTCGGAAAATTCTAAACTATTTAGAAGGTTGAGAAGGCAACATCAAAGAACAAGGGTTTCTTCCTCAACTGAGAGGAATCTTGCCGTAGCCCTTGGCGAATTGCAAAGGTTGGCGGCTCAAATGTCATTGCCTAAAGATGTGAGAGAAGAATCTGCATTCATTTATAGAAAGGCAGTTGAAAAGAAACTTGTAAGGGGTAGGTCAATTGAAGGGGTTGTAGCCGCATCACTTTATGCCGCTTGCAGAATGAGAAAAATACCAAGAACTCTTGATGAAGTAGGTAAATTTTCAAGAACTGGGAGAAAGGAAATTGGGAGGACTTTTAGAGCAATAGCCAAAGAATTACAAATTTCAGTTCAACCCTCAAGCCCTGCTGATTACATACCGAGATTTTGCTCAATACTTAACCTCCCACAAGAAGTTAAATCTCAATCACTGTTCTTATTGGGTGAGGCCGAAAGAGTTGATTTAACGGCTGGAAGAGGACCTACCGGAATTGCCGCCGCATCAGTATATCTTGCCTCAAAAATGAAAGGTTATGAAAAAACTCAAAGGGAAATTTCCGATGCCGCAGGAGTTACTGAAGTGACTATTAGGAATAGATATAAAGAAATGGTCAATGCCTTAAATATTACACTTAATTGAACACCTAATACGAAGATATGATTATATAGGTAATGTATTGTATCTATAACTATGGGAATTAATGTTTTAAGTTTGTTTGATGGAATCTCTTGCGGTCAAGTCGCACTTAAGAATGCTGGAATTGATGTAGAGAACTTTTATGCAAGTGAAATTGATAAGTATGCAATTAAGATAACACAAAATCAACACCCTCAAACAAAGCAATTGGGGGATATTAAAGATTGGAAAAACTGGGATTTGCCGAAAATTGACTTAATTATGGGTGGCTCTCCTTGCCAAGGTTTTTCATTTGCTGGTAAGCAACTTAATTTTGAAGATTCAAGGAGTAAATTATTTTTTGATTTTGTTGATGTTGTAAATCATTTTAAACCAAAATATTTTTTCTTAGAAAATGTTAAAATGAAGCAAGAATATCAAGATGTTATTAGTAATCTATTAGGAGTTGAGCCAATTTTGATTAATAGTGCATTAGTATCTGCACAAAATAGAAAAAGACTGTATTGGACAAATATCCCAAATATTTCTCAACCTAAAGATTGCAATATTAATTTAAAAGATATCTTGGAGTCGGGGGCAGTAGATAGATATAAGGCTCATTGCCTTGATGCAAACTATTTCAAGGGAGGTAATTTAAAGAGTTATTTTGGAAAGCATAGAAGACAATTAGTTTTTGAGGCTAAGAATGGAAAAAATGTAACTATTAATCCTGAAGATATTTATGACCCTAAATCATTTTATGAAACAAGAACCGAATTTGGAAAACAGGAAAGAAAAAGATTATCTAAATTAAATGGGAGAGATACAACTCCAAGAAATAAAGATTGCAAACATTATATTACTCAACCACATCAAAAAGCCAATTGTATAGTAACAGTAGATAGTTTCCTAAACTGGGTTATAGATGATGAGTATTTTTGTAGAAAATTGACTACTAATGAGTGTGAGAGATTACAAACCCTCCCGGACAACTACACTGAAGGAGTGTCAAATACTCAAAGATATAAAGCCCTTGGGAATGGTTGGACAGTAGATGTAATAACACACATTTTTAAAAATATGAGGTGTTAATGGTGAATGTTTTAAGTTTGTTTGATGGAATGTCTTGTGGTCAATTGGCTTTAAATAAAGCAAATATTCAATATGATAATTACTTTGCAAGTGAAATTAAAAAACACGCAATTGAAACAACTCAACATAACTATCCTAAAACCATTCAATTAGGAGATGTTCACAATATTTATGGCTCTCAACTACCCCATATTGATTTATTGATAGGAGGCTCACCATGTCAAAATCTCACCTATATGAATTCGCAAGGGAGGGTTGGATTAGAGGGTGAGAAAAGTAAGTTGTTTTATGAATTTGTGAGATTGCTCAAAGAAACAAAACCGAAATATTTTTTATTGGAAAATGTAGGTAGTATGAAGAACAAAGATAAAGAATTGATAACCAAAATATTAGGCGTTAAACCAATTAAGTTCAATTCATCACTTGTTTCAGCACAAAAAAGAAATAGATTATACTGGACTAATATTCCCTTTTTAGGATTGCCTAATGACAAACAAGTAATGCTTAATGATATTGTAGATAGAACTGCACCAAGAGAAGAAAATTGGTCGGAAAAAAAGCAAGAATTTGTATTAAGAAAGAGTAAAACCATGTATGTCAATATAGATGGTAATAAATCCATTCCAATAACTGCAAGAGCCTATTCTTCTTGGAACACACAATTTATAACTAATGCTGATGGAATGTTGAGAGATTTAACTTTAGAAGAATATAAAAAATTACAAACAATTCCTTCATGGTATGAGTTCCCCTGTATTAAGTCCAAAGCAACTAATTTAATTGGAGATGGTTGGACAATAGATGTAATTTCCCACCTTCTCAAGGGAATGGTTATATAGGTATGACATCTGTTTTAAATCATGCTGGAAATTAAAGGTCTAACTGAAGGTTACACTGGAAGAGAATGGAAAAGAGATGATAAATATAGAGTTTATGTAGTAGGGCCAGTGGGTGAAGTAGGATATTTTGATTTGAAAACTGGCAAGTTCATCATTTCCCCTAAATCTAATATTAATTTCGGAGTTTGTGGTGAGGGTGATGCCTCTATTAAATTGAAACTCAAGGGCGGTTCAAACATTTATTTAGGACAAATCCAAGAAAAGATTATTAAAAATAATAATAATAGTGATGCAAGACTAAGGTTACAAAAGGCTATTAAAGATTTTAATACATTAACTTCTAATGCCGAAAAGACTAAGGTAGAAATCAATATTGGACCCACTGTAGAGTTTAGAATTAAAGGTAGAAGTCACTGGGCTAAGGCTAATTTGACACTTTCAGTTGATAATGGAAAAGAACCATTGGATATTGAAAAGGTTTATGATGCAACTTCGGAAATGGTTTCAGCCATGTTAGAAATTGAAGTAGATAAGTTAGGAGTATAGTAAGGATTAAGTAGGAAAGACATAATTGAAATCTATGGAGATTGTTGATAATGCTAATCCAATTAGTAGGGGTGAAGCATTCTCCAAAGGTTTTCAAAAGATATTTCAATACAAGAGTAGAGTTTGTGAGTATTGCGATAATGTTTTTGATATAACTAAACAAGGAATATTTTATTGGTGTGGATGTGAAAAAAATGAAAAAAATTAAGTGTAAAAAACCGATGGTGCATAGGCCTGAGTTTAAAGGAAAAAATCATTGCAGACAATGTGAAAGAGATGAAGAACAAATCATGAATAATACTTATTGCTACAAACCGATGGAGTGTCATAAATATTTCATTCAAAGAGGTTGTAGGAAATGTGGAGCAGAAGCAATCAAAAAAATGAGGGGTTAATATGAAATCAATTAAGAATGTAAAATTAGGAATAAATCCTAAAGATATGGTAGTTAATGTAATTGCTGATGTAGAAATGAAAGATAAGGATGATGCAGATGATTTGTATTTAGTAATGTTTAATGTAATGGATTCTCCATTAAGGCTATCACTATTCACCATTGGAAATCTTTATGAATTGGTTAAGAGAAATAGCAAACTATCCGAATCGGAAATACTTAATGTTATGAAAAATAGTCCTGAAAAATATATTCAGTATGCAGTAGGGAATATGGATGCTCTTGGAGATTATGGAGTAGAAAATGTAAAAATAGTTTTGGATAGTGAATCTAATTCCAAAAAAGCAAGATTGGTTCTTTCAAGTATGATTGACAAGAAAAAATATTATCAAAAATCAACTTATTTTGTTGAAGGTGAAGAAATTAAAAAAGAGCAAGAAATTGATACTGAACCTTTAATTCCTCAACTCAAAATGATGATGGAAATAACTAAGAGGTGGGAAAACTTCAATCCTGCGGATTTCCAAAAGGATATTGAAAATGGCATTATAAAATTGTAATGTTTATATAGGTCATTAGGAGATGGTATAGTATGGCGAAAACAATCAGTCAAGAATCTTGGAAAGATATTTATTCAGTATTCTTTGAAACATATACAACACCTACTTTGTGGGTGAGGGAGGGAATCATTCCGGCACAACACCTAATGATTAACTACCTTCAACCTGAGGATGTATTGGATATGTCCGAAGAAGAGTAAAGTTTATAACCATCCATCGTGTAGGGTGGATTAGTGAGAACAATGAAGGATGAATACTGGGAAGAAGTTTTTGATACTGAAGATTGGTGGAATAACACAGAATTTGATTGGGAGTGATTAACATGAATAAAAAATATCAAAAACTAATTGAAGACTTATTGAATGGAATTGATTATCCAATTACTGCAAATGTTGTGAGAGATAGATTGTGGGATTCATGGGGTAGGAATGTCCCTACTTGTAGAGAAATTGGAACTTTTATGAATATACATAAGAACATGATTAAGACTGGTAAAAAATCCGGTCCTGCGGAATATTTGTGGAGGGATTGATATGGGATTAAGTAATTATCCTGATGGTATGGATTGGGGGGCTTATGATGATTATCAAGACCCCGAATTAGAATGCGGTCATAGAGAGCATGATGGATGTGATTGTTGGTGTGAAGGTGGTTCGGGAAATACCACGCATCAAATAGAAAATTGTTCTCCCGAAAATTGTTCATTGTATTATTGTATTTGTGAGGCTGAAAAAGAAGCCGAAGAGGATTATTGCAATGATTGTGCTAAGGGAGAGGAAGGTGAATCAAATGTTGAATGAAATGATTATTGGATTTCTAATTGCAATCTTGTTGCTTCAATTTGTGGTTTATTTTATGAATCTTTCCGCACTAAGAAACCTTTCAATTAAGCAACAAAGCACCATTTTTGGAGTATCTCACATTTGGGGGTCTATTATGGAGTTGAGGGGTGAGTTGGAAGCAAAATTATCCACAAATAGTTCAGAAAATATTGGTCAAGAATCATTTTTGAATGATGTAAAAAGTATTGAAGAGATGGAGGCTATAGCATGAGTGAAACATATGAATCGTTGGAAGAGTTGGAAATTGAGAATAGTAGCGATGGAATAACTACATTTGATGGGATTAATCATAATGTTGAAGTATTGTTGGAAAAGATGATGGATGATGATTTTTACTATGGATATCTTGGAAAGGTTGCTCTTTCATCATCAAGTTTGAAAACCTTGCTTAAATCTCCCAAATTATATGCGAAGAGTTTGGTAGAAAAAGATGTGGAAACACAACCCTTAAGAGATGGTAAAATGTTTCACTGGTCACTTCTTGAGCCTGAAAAGTTTGAGGGAATAGAAATTGTAGATGTTAAATCAAGGAATACTAACAAATACTCATTTGCCCTTGCGGAGGCTATTGCAGAAGGTAGGAGTAGCGAGATATACACCACTAAAGAAAAAGATACTGCAATTAACCTTAAGAATGAATTGCTAAAGAACTTTGAAGCCTCCGAGTATTTGAAAGATGCAGATTTTGAAGTCCCGGCGATTTCTATGATTGAAGGAATTCCATTTAGGGGTAAAGCAGATATTCTTAAAGGTAAGAAAATCATTGACTTGAAAACTACGGGAGATATTGCTAAGTTTAAATGGTCTGCATTAAATTTTAGTTATGATTTGCAAGCATACCTTTATCTTCAACTATTTCCCGAAGCAGAATCATTTGAGTTTGTAGTAATTGATAAGAAAACATTTGAAATTGGAATTTACACTTGCTCGGAAGAGTTTTTGGAAAGTGGGAGGAGAAAATTGGAAAGAGGTATTGAGTCTTATAAGCACTTCTTTATTGAAGGTAATGATGCAGACCAATTTTGCATTAAACAAGAACTTTGATTACCTTGTTGAAGGTCTTTTATCATAGTCCGACCTAATGGCCTTACCATTAGTCCTCATCGTGCCGTAAGGCACATAATAGACACTCTTAGCGAACTTCTTTGCTTGCTTGTATAGTTTGTCTGCCTCAACTGGCGACCAAACACTCCTATCAAACATACCCAATACCCATTGACCTCTTGATTTCCTGTAACTTCTCACCCAATACATAGCAACCTTACCAACCGTATCTTGAGTATTTTTGTGAGGTGGCATGATTTTTGCAATAGGCCCAATTATTACTACTGCATCATCTTTCTTTCTTAAAGAACCTTTATATCTTGAAATACCTTTTTTAGAGATATTCTCAAAAGACTTTCTTTGAGTAGGAGTAGGCATGATAAAAAATAGCGTTTTAACTATTTAAAGGGTTTGTCTGCCAATTAATAAATATATTTGCTTCAAGAGGATATATTTTATAGACCTGATTATTATATTCCTTGATACTCGGACTCCACCCATTAGTAATAGTAGAAGGCGAAGATTGAAATTTTCCACCAGTCCATTTAACTAAGGCTACATTATGTATTCCATAATACTCATCATATTTCCAACCATAATCCTCTACTTCCCATTGTTCATAAGGACCTAATATTTTAACTACAAAGTCACCACCATCAATCCAATTAGCAGTATAAAGCGCATTAGTTTCTTTAGAATCTATAATGTTTTCCACACTTAAATAATTATATCTTACATTGTCGGCTATCTCACCATATTCAAGAATATATTCCTTAGCATTAGGAAAGCCTTTCCTTTTTGCCAATTTTACCACTTCTAAAATTTGCGATTTAGCCAATTCAATATCTTTTTCAATTCTATTCATAATTCACACCTCAAAAGGATTCTCATTCCAATTTATAAAATTATTATTTGTTGGTATTTTATGTGATATACCGGATAACCTATCCATTGTGCTAAATACTAAATCAACTAATTCATCATAAATAGTTTTAGGGTCCAGACCTGCATTTGCATAAAGAGTAGTATTAAACACTTCATCATAATTCCAATATTTATCCATCAATTCATTAATATATTCGTAAGCACCATCATATGGTGAGTCAATGTAATCATACCACCAAGCCCCATATCCGCCTTTTTCTTCCCATTCTTCTCTTTCCCACTCATCTAATGCACTCCAAGTTTCCCTTTCATTTTCGTATGATTGCGACAAATTATCTTCAACTTCTTGTTGAATTGATTTAAATAAACTTAATTTATATTGGTCAAACAACTTCAACATATAATTCATAATCTCAACTCAAGAATGGATTACCAGCCCAATTTAGGAACGGGATTGTGTTGTGTTTCCCATATTTAAATATAAATAAAGCGGATGTAAAAGCGCAATGATTGGGAAATAAACTAATGATTCCAATTTTATCATCCGCCCCATTATACATATATAATTTATATGTATTCAACTCACCAAAAGTCTTTATAAAACAGGTATTAAGTGACTTTTTTTGATTAGCCATAGCAATATTGGAAAAAAGTATGTCTGATTTCAAAATTCTACCCGTAGGGTTTATAATCAATTGGAATTTTTTTACTATATTGTCATACATTTCATCCCAACTTTGTGTTTGAAAATACAGATTTCCTACTCCAAGTCCTAAAAGAGTCCTATGATAATTATAACCGTCTTGAATCAAAATTAGGGTATGAGCAAGAGTAAGTCCATACATTGCAGAAATTTTTATTATGGAGGGGTTTAAATATACTTGAATCCCGGAATTAGGTTCTAAAGTAAATGATTTCCTTTCAGTATCAAATCTACTATCCATATAATAATTATTTATCTTTAACTATTTAAAAGGTTATATAGGTAATGTAACTAATGCAAGGCATGGTTAAAATAGCATTCTGTGGGAAAATGGCAAGCGGTAAAACGACTATGGCCGATGAACTTTGCAAAAATCTTGAAAAATCAAGAAAATATTCATTCGCCGCAGGAGTTAAAAATTTTGGTAGATTTCTATTTGACATTCCTGAAGGGGTGAAAGATAGGGCTAAGTTCCAAAAGGTAGGGGATGGTGCAAGAAGGTTTATTGGAGAAGATGTTTGGGTTAAGGCACTATTCACGACTGTTGATAATGATGTGTCAATTAGAAATTATATCCTTGATGATTGCAGATATGCAAATGAAGTTAAGAAGTTAAAGAGTGCGGGTTGGTATGTAGTGTTGCTTAATATTGACGATGAATTGCAGGTTGAAAGACTTAAGGCGACTTACCCTAATGATTGGGAAAATCATGTAGATGCAAGAAACCATCCAAGTGAATTAGATGTTGATAAGATTGACAAGAAACTTTTTGATATAGTGGTCAATGTTAAAAACGATTCTAAGGGATTTGAAGAAGTTAGTAATTTCATTATTGCAAATCAATGGTAGTAAGAGTATAAATCATCTACAACTTCTACATTTTCTGCAAAGAATGACTTACCCTTCCTCATTTTATTCATTCCCCATAGGATAAGACCTATTGTGGCAACACCTACAAAATTTCCTGCAAAGATTTTCTTTTCACTGTTGAATACTCTTGAACCTGCCTGTGGCCCTTCTAAGTCTACGATACCCATACAACCTAATTGTTTTAAGGATTCTTGGAAAGCAAACCAATCTATGCCATCTTTATTCTCAAGTGTCGTTGAACCATCCGAGTTCTTAACTTGCTGATTTTGTCCTGATTCAGGAGTTACTTGTGCTGAATTAACATGGGGGTTGGACATTGACATGGCTTGAGTTACTGTAGCCTTGTTGGGGAATACTAATGTCCTACATCTGTTGTGGAATACCTCTTCTCCAGTATTGGTGTCTATTTGCTTGTGAGGATATACTAAAAATTGTGAAACGAACTCATCATTTTGCATACATCTAACGAATTCCCTACAAATATCAGTGCTACTAAAATATTGCCTTCCAGTATAAATTTTGCCATCCTTTAAAGGGTGTCCGTGTATAGTCCACTTTCTTTGACTTTCTTTATAACCATTCATTAGCCTATCTTGTGCGGCCTTCTTTGTAGGCGACACTTCAATTCTTGATTCGCTCCCATAAGAAACTTCCCCTAATTGATAAGTTCCATCTACATCATAGACATAACACATCCATTCTCTTTCGTCGTGCGTCTTATCGGAATGCAATTTCATTCTTTGTATAGCCTTCTCACTAAACTTATTCCATTCAGATTGCCACAAAGACATATCTTTACTTCAGTCTTACGACTATTTAAAGATTGTCAAAAGAGTGCAAGGGGGAGAAGGGGGAGGGAAGGGAGCCTTTGCTCCCCCCTGCAATATATAATTATATTCATTACTACTTAAATCTTTATATAGTTAAAAGATTATTTATTTTTATGGTGGATAATTTATCGTTTTTAAATTGGGGATTTAAACCGGAAAAAGTCACCATTAGTTCTAAACCTTATATTTGGATTTATGCACATAAGGGCGATGGTAATGAAATTGATTGTGGAATGTTTAGTTATCCAACCCTCCAAGAACTATTTAAAGCCGTATGGGTAGAATTATGGGAATCAGATTTTGAATATATATGGGATGAACCTTGGGATTATGCAGATAATCCTTTTGAACCGATTTACATCTATAGCGATGGTGTTGAAGTCGGACCTTTAACGATGAAGGGGTTGGTGATTGATGATGATGATAATAAAAATATTATTAGCCAATATCTTCCTAACCTAACTAAGATTGATGGGTGGTTGGATGAAGGTGAGGAAGTAGAGGATTTTGAATGGGATAATTATGATGGAAGAAACTATAGGGATGTAAGTAAATTTAATTTTAATTATTGGGTAGATAATAGTGAATTCTTAAAAAAATACTCTAACATTTTAGAAAATACGCCCACTACCACTATATTGAAAAATAATCAATCTTGGGTCCAGTCTACCGATAAATCCAATCAATCTTTTTTAATTGGACAACTTGAGTGGTCTAATGATTGGACCAATACTCAATACAAGATTTTTTACAAACCTTAAGTTTATATAGGTCTTACAACTAATTGTTAAATAACCCGTTGGGGAATAAGAAGTGAGAACTATGGAAAATAATGCAGAAATTGAAGCGTTCCTTGCACAAGTTGAGGAACAAGGCGGAAGTAATAACACAGGGAAATATATTAACAGGGACAGACTATCAGTTCCTATTGATGAAGAAACGGATTTTAGTGAATTGCACACAGGGTATATCCTTGAGGGCTACACATCCGGTATTGAAGGCAAGTATGGTGAATCAACCGCAGTTAGGATGGTTTCCCCCGAAGGTGGTAGAAGAGTGACACTTTGGCTTACAGGATATGAACAAGAGCATCTCAAGGCTCAAGTTAGTAATTGGACTGAAGATGGCGCATCTTACCCATTTGAAGTTAAGTTCCTAAGGCACAAGGTCGCATCAAAGAATGGAAGAAAGTATAACAGGTTCACGGCGCAATTGCTTAGTAATGGCTCCGAAGTCACACTCCCTCCAGTTCCTGAAGACCAATACGAAGAAGCAACTGCTAATTCGGATAATTGAGTTGATTAAGACTTAGGCTAAGATTCTATTGAAACTGCATCTGAGGGTGCATTTTCATTTTAATTTTTAAATTTCCAATTGGAAAATTGCGTATATTTCATTTTTTCCGGCTAATATGAAGAATGTAAAAATTAGTTTTATTGAGAGGTCGTAGTTTAATTTGGAAGAACGCTTGGTTTGCAACCAAGAGGCTGAGATTTCAACTCTCTCCGAATCCACCAGTTAAACATCAAATGGATTAGTTTTATTCCAATTCATAAAATATGTTTTTGAGTTAATTACTACTAAATTCATCATGTAGGGGTATTCTAACCAATCAACATCGGTTGCAACGGCATTGAAAAAGAAATCGGGAGGATATGTGTATTCATTATATGGGTTTATTTTTCTTAAGTCATACCCCATCGTTGAGTGCAATAATGAGTCGGAAGTGCCTATGTAATCCGCATACCTTAGGTCATAAATAAGGATAATAATATTTTTAAACATTTCGGAATTCATAAAAACCTTAGTATTATATTTTTCACCGGGTCCAGCAATTTTTTCAACCAATACATCTAATTCTTTTGACAAATCTTCATTTAGATTTTGAGGGAGTGCAGGACTTAACAGATAGCCGAAAAAAACCACAAATTTGATTAGTTGTTGTTTAGAAAAAACATTTTTGACCCCATATTTTTCTTCATACATTTTATTAATCCTATTAACCCAAAGCCCTAAATACTGCCCGCCCGCATTTTCACTCAATACTCCATCAATTCTATATCCAAATTCGTTCAAAGCAGAATGGTAAATCATTGACAGGTATGGATTATAATTACCAATTGCATAATCACCACCGACACCCGTTATATGGGTGTCCAAGACCATTCTATCCAATAAGCCCGTAGCGTCAGCCTCTCCATATATTGTATCAATAACCGGATTAACAAACCAATCATCCATATTATTAGAATACCTTTTTACTACTTAAAGCCTCCCTCTCATCGTGCAAGGTGCAACAGTGGTCATTAAATAGGTGTTTAGTATAATTGATTTCATG
>Ga0209337_1001276_pt1 | contig 19290 bp, 23 predicted proteins | sample LinPmetageLP53_FD_184044 | JGI IMG/M metagenome (GOLD analysis project Ga0209337, IMG submission 184044) | Marine viral communities from the Pacific Ocean - LP-53 (SPAdes) (version 2) | ecosystem: Environmental > Aquatic > Marine > Oceanic | place: Pacific Ocean | collected 2010-02-08 | reverse complement strand
TAATGCAAGTAATGGCATTTGGCGAATATAATGTAGAAGTTATAGAAGGTCCTACAGATATTCCTGCAGCAACTACACCAGGTGCATTTTTAAACTTTGGTGGTACTAATATTTACAAGAGTGCTCAAATGGTTACTATTGGTAGATTGTTTTGTGATAACAAAGTTAAACCAGGTGATCATTTTATTTATACTGATGCATGGAACCCAAGTATCATTCAACTTAAGTATATGAGTCAATTATTACAAGTGCCTGTTAAGATACATGGTTTATGGCATGCAGGTAATTATGATCCTAATGATTTCCTTGGTAGATTAATAGATGACCAATGGGTTAAGACATTTGAAAAATCATTAGCACAAGCAATAGATTATAATTGGTTCGCATCAGATGACCATTTAAAAATGTTTAGAGATAACTTTGGATATGATGATATAGAATGTTTTAGAACAGGTTGGCCAATGGAATATTTGAATAAAATGTTTACGCCTAAGAAAAAAGAAGATATTATATTATTTCCTCATAGAATTGCACCAGAAAAGCAGCCAGAGATATTTAAAGATTTAGCTAAAGAAATGCCTGAATATAAATTTATTGTATGTCAAGAGCATAATTTTACTAAAAAAGAATATCATGATTTATTAGAAAGATCTAAAATGGTATTTTCTGCAAATCTACAAGAGACTTTAGGTATTTCGTGTTATGAAGGAGCATTGTCAGGCGCAGTTCCAATGGTTCCTGATAGGTTAAGTTATTCAGAAATGTATTCGGATGATTTTAAGTATCCAAGTGAATGGACAGAATCATGGGATTCATATTTGAAATATAAAACTCAATTGATAAGAGAAATACGTATTTGGATGGAAAGGTATGATACGATAGTAGAAACAGGAAAATTAACAGAATTAGCAAATAGTTTACATGAGAATTATTTTTCATGTAATGGATTAAAAAAGGTATTATTTAATGGATAAGAAAGAAAATAAAGAAAAACAAAAAGAGTTTATTTACTTCCCGTCTTTATCAGCCGGCGGCTTTGCGTCGTCGTTGATTAAGGACACGAAACTAACAAATGGAACTACATGTAGATTTTATGATGATAGTTACCCGGAGAAATTTAGACATAAGAATTTTCTAATAACAGCAGGTCATTATTATAAGAAAATGGATATACGTGATAAATTTGGATTAGGTAAAGATTCATTAGTATTTGGTGACTCCGGAGGATATCAGATTGCAACTGGTGCATTAAAATATAGTGATGACTTACGTGAAAAGATATTTCATTGGTTAGAAGCTAATTCAGATGTAGCAGCTAATTTAGATATACCACCCAAGACAGTTTATGAAAATAAATTTTATGAATGTGCAGATATTAGTTATGATAATTTTGCATGGTTTGAAAAGAATCAAACAGGAAAGACAAAGTACTTAAATATGTTACAAGGTTCCAATCCGCAAGAATATGATTGGTGGTATCAAAAATTTAAGCATTTTGAATTTAATGGATGGGCAATAGGAGGTCCGCAGAAGTTAGTCGACTTTATGTGGGCATTAGCATTAATGTTAAAAAATAGAGAATTTGAAAAGGTAAATTTAGAATATCTACATTTACTAGGCATTTCAAAAATATCAGATTTCTTTATCTTATCGACAATACAAAAATGTTTGAATAAACATTATGGAAATAGAATTGTAGTAACGACTGATTCAAGTTCGCCCGGACAATATCCAGTATATGGCACATATTTACATTCTCATAACTTTAAGAAATTATCGTTCACAGATGTATATATGCCAAAAGGCGCTAAGGACGAAGATGGGAATATAGCAAAACTAGATCTATTAGATGCGCCTGATCAATTAGTTCCATGTAGTTTAGATTGTCCAGCTTGCAAGGACTTTACATGGAGTATGTTAGATAACTATAATAAAGATGCAGTGCCAAGAATGGTATTACACAATGTACATGTATTTGATCATACAATAAAAGAAGTAAACAAGATAGTGGCTGCCCATAGAGAAGTCGCTCAATATGTTGTTCCAAATAATTTAGCTGCAGTACTAAAAAGTATATATGAAATGTTCGAAGATCCGGATGCAGCGATCACGACTTATGAGAAGTATAAACAATATTATCAGAAGTTTGGAGGACAAAGTATTACAACAATTAACAAAGAGATATTTAATCAATTCTTCGAAGAAAAGATAGAAAAATGAAAAAGAGTGACTTATTAAATTTTGTAGGCCGATATCATCTGGCCGGAGCGACCACATCAGTAAAGTGGGACGCAAAAGATGGTACATTGCAAACCGAATTCATCACAGATGATCAGAATGTAATTGGACATATTAATGCGTCTAATATAGACTTAGGCAGTACTGAATTAGGTGTGTATGCAACACCGCAATTAGTAAAAATGCTAACGGCAGTAGGTGAAGACTTAGACGTCGATGTAAACACGGTAGAAAAGACTGCAGTTAGTCTTAATGCAAATGACAAAGATGTTGATATGACATTTATGTTAGCAGACCTATCTGTCATTAGACAAGTTCCAGATCTTAAGAATACCCCAGACTGGAATGCATCAATTAATATTACAGATGCATTTCGAAACAAGTTTATTAAAGCAAAGAATGCATTGCCTGAATCAGAAAACTTTGGAATTAAATGTGCTAACGGCACAGTAGAGATGATAATGAATTATTCATCTATTAATACCAATAGAATTAAATTCGAGTTAGATGCTCCTGATAGTACAGATATGGGAGTAATTTGTTTTTCATCTACATTGTTTAAAGAAATACTTCAAGCAAATAAAGATGCAGAGACAGGCAAAATAGAAATTTCTGAGGCCGGCTTATCGAGAGTATCATTTACCGGCAAGACATTTACATCGACATATTATTTAGTACAATTGCAATCAGCGTAATATGAAAGTTAGATTTAAAAAAATAGTTGAATCAGCAGTTGCTCCGAGTTATGCAAAACCTGGAGATGCTGGCTTGGATATGACTGCGATCGGAAGTAAGATCGATACTGAAAACAACTTTATCGAATATTACACAGGGATTGCTCTTGAAGTTCCGGATGGCCATGTCGGACTTTTATTTCCTAGATCATCGACATCTAAAACAGATTTGAGATTGGCCAATTGTGTAGGTGTCGTCGATTCTGGTTATAGAGGAGAAATATCGTTCAGGTATAAATTTCCTAAAGATATCTTTTTTGCAAAACTTAAAAGATTCCAAGATGGGGATAGAGTAGGCCAATTAGTAATAATACCATATCCACATATCGAAATGGAAGAATCTGATAAATTATCAGATACTGAAAGAGGCGAAGGTGGCTATGGATCAACAGGGAATTAACATGTTTGGAAATCAAGAACACACATTATGGGTAGAAAAGTTTAGGCCCAGTACATTAGATGGATATGTAGGTAATGAGCATATTATTGATAAGGTAAAATTATATATTGAATCTGGTGATGTCCCTCATTTATTATTTTACGGAGGAGCAGGTACAGGAAAAACTACATTAGCAAAGATAATTGCAAATAATGTAGATGCAGATTTAATGTATATAAATGCTTCAGACGAGAATAATATTGATACTGTTAGAACTAAGATTAAGAGTTATGCTAGTACAGTAGGTTTTAAGAGATGGAAAATTGTTATATTAGATGAAGCAGATTATATGACGCCGAATGGTCAAGCTGCATTACGAAATTTAATGGAAACATTTTCTAAAACAACTAGATTCATTCTAACATGTAATTATGTTGAAAAGATTATCGATCCTATTCAATCTAGATGTCAAGTATTTGGAATTACCCCTCCTAATAAAAAAGAGGTTGCTAAAAGAATAGTTTCTATATTAGACGAACTTGAAGTGTCTTATGATAATAAAGATCTTGTTACAATTATAAACGCCGGCTATCCTGATATAAGAAGGGTATTAAATGGATGTCAACGGCAGGTAATTGATGGAGTATTAAAAGTAGATGCAACTAGTGTTATACAAGCAAATTATATGACTAAGCTAATTGACATCTTAATAAAATCAGATAAGAAAACTGCATTTAAAGAAATTAGGCAGTTGATCAATGACAGCAAAGTAAAAGATTTCTCAGCTTTACATAAATATCTTTTTGAAGAGATAGATAATTATGCTCAAGGACATATTGCAGGAGTGATATTAATCCTAGCTGAATCACAATACCAAGATTCATTTGCAGTAGATAAAGAGTTACATATTATGTCAACGATGGTAAAAATGCTAAATGAATTAAAATAAAGGAATAGTAATGAAAAAACCAAACAACAGAGGAAAGGTAGTCGGAATGGGAGGTAAGGGACAGCCCCCGCCAATCAATATCAAACCCGGAGACCTTAAGGATATAACATGTGAGGGCTGTGAATGTAAGTATTTTAGACAAGTGAATGCATTCAAGAGAGTATCGGCGTTAATATCGCCAACAGGTAAAGAACAGATTGTCCCAATACCAACATTTAGATGTGATGATTGTGGATTTATTAATGAAGAATTTAGACCAATTGAAGGAAAATAAGATATGTCAAAAAAATTAATATTTGGAGAAGATGCCCGTGTAGGGTTATTAAGCGGTGTTACACAACTAGCAGATGCAGTTTCATCGACACTAGGACCGAAAGGTAGAACAGTTGTAATTGAAAAGTCATTTGGAGGCCCTAGTATTACCAAGGACGGTGTTACTGTTGCTAAGGCAATAGATTTGGAAGATCCTGTTGAGAATGCCGGAGCACAGATGGTCAAAGAGGCGGCATCAAAAACAAATGATGAAGCCGGCGACGGAACTTCAACAGCTACTGTATTAGCACATGCGATTCTTAAAGAGGGGTTTAAGAAAATTGCCCATGGAGCAAATCCAATCGAATTAAAACGAGGGATTGATAAGACAGTCACTGCAGTTGTAGAATATCTAAACGACCATGCAAAGCCTATTAGTAGCAATGATGAGATCGCTCAAGTAGGAACAATCTCAGCTAACAATGATTCTTCGATCGGCGCAATGATTGCAGAAGCTATGGATAAAGTAGGACAGAATGGAGTAATTACTGTTGAAGAAGGAAAGACATCAGAGACTGAATTAGATGTGGTAGAAGGCATGCGATTTGATAGAGGTTATTCATCTCCATATTTTGTTACTAATGCTGAAAAAATGACAACCGAATTAGACAATCCTTTTATATTATTATATGACAAAAAGATTTCTAATATGAAAGACATATTACCTTTATTAGAACAGTCTATGCAGATGGACCGACCGATGTTGATTATCGCTGAAGATGTTGATGGAGAAGCTTTATCAACTTTAGTAGTTAATAAAGTTAGAGGCACATTAAAAGTTGCAACAGTAAAGGCACCGGGATTTGGCGCAAAGAGAATTGAGCATTTAGAAGACTTAGCTGTACTAATTGGTGCAACAGTTGTTAATGACAGAATAGGCTTATCATTAGAGGATGTTACATTAGATCACTTAGGAACAGCAGAAAAGGTTACAATTACAAAGGATCATACTACGATTGTAAATGGATTCGGAGATCCGGAGCCAGTACAAGAACGTATTGCAAATATAGCATCTCAGATAGAAGACACGGATTCAGGATACGAGAAAGAGAAGTTACAAGAGAGGTTAGCAAAACTAGCTGGAGGAGTGGCGGTGATTAGAATGGGAGCCGGTTCTGAAATTGAGATGAAGGAAAAGAAAGATAGATTAGATGATGCACTTAATGCAACTAAAGCAGCTGTAGAAGAAGGAATTATAGCTGGAGGAGGTACTATATTAAGAGGGTATCAACATTTTGAAGATGATATATATGAAAACGAAGATCAAATATTGGGAAGAGATATTGTGGTTAAAGCTTGTAAAGCTCCATTCAACGCGATTCTGGAAAATGCTGGACTCAATGCTGAGGTGGTATGGAATAAGATAGTAACTACTGGTGATGGGACAAGTTCTGGGTATGATGTTAGAACCGAAACAGTTTTAGAGGATATGGTAGACGTAGGAATTGTAGATCCGGTTAAAGTAACAAGGATAGCATTAGAAAAAGCCGCATCAGTAGCAGGCACAATGTTAACTACAGAATGCGTAATTACGGATATTCCAAAAGATGAACCAACACCTCCACAAATGCCAATGATGTAATATGAAGAAGACAGCTACAATATTTGACCATTTAGGTAATATAACATGGAAGAAGACTCCTTGGGACACGTTAGATGAGGCGTCCCAAAAGTCTTTCTCTCCATATTTGATAAATAGGTGGTTATCAATGAACCCTGATTATATAGAGATAGTTGATATGTTTCAACAATATACTATAGGACCGTTGAGTAAGAAACATGTATATCAATTATATTTTGATTTCTTACCAAAACAGAAAACCTTTAACAAGTATATAAAAGGTAAGAAGTCTGATAAGTATAATAAAGACCTTGTTAAATTTATAGCAGGCCATTATGAAGTAGCCAAATCTGAAGCAGAAGAGTATATCGGACTCTTAGATAAGGGTGAAATCATTTCTATATTAAAGAAGTATGGCAAGACAGAAAAAGAAGCAAAATCATTATTAAAGAAATAGTTATATGAGAACAATCAAAGATACGCCGGGTAGAGAAAAAGAAACAAGTCCAACACATAAAGTAGTATTCAATCAAATACAACAACGAATTTTAGAACAAGATGGTGCCGCGGTAGCATATTGTGAAAAAGAATATCCAGAAACATGCGATGCATTCTTAAATATATCGGCTGACCAATATATTTTATTTTGTAAAAAACAAAAAAATTATGGGCCAAGCAATATATCGGTTGGTACTAATCTAACGACCAAAGAGGATGTTAAATTATCATTGACCGGACTATGGTTTAGGATAAATGATAAAGCTCAACGACTAAAGCAGTTAATTATATTAGGTCATAATGATGAAGTGGGAGAATCTGAACAAGATACATTCCAAGACCTATCGGTATATGGCATAATTGCCCAAATAGTCTCCACAAAGATGTGGGGAAAGTGACCACTAATTAAATACCAATACTATGAAAACAAATTTAATAATTACAGATGATTTTTATGGCGACCCAGACAATATCCGCAACTGGGTTCTTAAACAGCCCTTTGATGTTAAAGGAAACTACCCTGGGCGAAGGACCGCGCCAGTACATGACTGGGATTGCCGAGAAGTAGTACAAAGAATTATACAATCCGCAGCCGGCAAAATTACATATTGGAATGGCGAATATACTTCTGCATTCCAATACACTACTGCAGATGATAATAGCTGGATCCATTCAGATAATGGAACAACATGGGCAGGAGTTTGCTACTTAACCCCTAATGCGCCTGCAGGCTCCGGCACAGGCCTTTTTAGACATAAAGAAACTGGATACGAACGTTCAAAAAAATTACCAGATGGGTCATATGATCTCGCCGCCAGAGCAATAACTGATAAAGATAATAAAGATTATAGCAAATGGGATATGACGGCAATGGTCGGGAATGTCTATAATCGGTTAGTTCTATATAGAGGAGATATGTTCCATAGATCACTCGACTACTTTGGCAAAGACAGGTATGACGGAAGACTTTTCCAGACATTCTTTTTTGACACAGAACGTCGATAAACTTAGTTCATGAAAATATTATATGTAACGAACCATGAAGGTATCGAACGAAGCGGCGGATTTGTAAATGATTATCTAAATGATCTTGTATTTTATGGATTAAGAGAATTATATGGAGATGATGTAGTTGATTCCACACAAATTATTTCTCTTTATAAAGAGAATGAAGGTAGAATACATCCGCGGCGCCTGTGGGGCGGCATGACTGCGTTTTGGCTTATAGGAGAAAATAACATTGATAGAAGTAATATTAAACAAAAAATTAAGGATAATTATTACGATTTAATTATTTATGGTGCAATCCAACGATGTAAAGATTATTATGATTTAGTTTCACAATACTACCCTAACAACAAAGTAATTCTAATTGATGGGAATGATGAAACTAACCTGGACCCTTTATATGAAAAACATTTATATTTTAAGCGGGAATTAGTAGAAGCACATCCGAATTTGATACCTATCACATTTGCTATACCAACTTCTAAATTAGCAAACCCCAATAAAAATAAATCTCAAAGGTATGCTACATGCATTCCAGGCAAGCCAGAAACTTATATTTATAAATCAGAACAACCTTATTATGAGGATTATCAAAAGTCCTACTATGGAGTTACCATGAAAAAGGCCGGCTGGGATTGCATGAGGCATTATGAGATATTAGGTAACTATTGTATTCCTTATTTTACTGATCTAGAAGATTGTCCAAAAGATACTTTATCTCACTTCCCAAAAGAATTATTACTAGAAGCTCGAGAATTAGATAATAACTTTGATGAGCAAAAATATTATGTCATCTTAGATAAAGTATTTGAACATACTAAACAATATTTAACTACTAAAAGCTTGGCTAAATATATCATATCTAAGATCTAATACTTCATTTTTATATAAAAAGCCATTAAATCATTTGCCTAATTGAAATAGTTACCTTATATTTAAGATATGAATAAGTTTTTAAAGTATAGTATACGAGAGCCGCTTCCAGACGAACGAAAGATATCTTACTCTCAATTTTCCATGTATTCAACTTGTCCGAAACATTGGGAGTTGGCATATGCAAAAGGATTGAGAACATTTAGTCAATCAATACATACCATCTTTGGTACTGCAATGCATGAGACATTACAACATTTCCTAACAGTTATGTATGACGACTCCGTTAAAAAGGCAGAAGAAATTGATCTTAATAAATACCTCAAAGATCAGATGTTTACGTTATATAAAGAAGCTGTTGATAAGATGGGTACCCATTTTTCTAATAAGTTTGAATTGGGAGAATTTTACGAAGATGGTGTGGCAATTATTGATTGGTTTAAGAAAAGGAGATCCCAATATTTTTCTAGAAAGAATGAAGAATTGATTGGTATAGAGGTTCCTATATACCACCCAGTTGATAAAACTAATGATAAAGTTATGATGCTAGGCTATCTAGATATTGTGATTAGAGATAAGCGTAATAATAAAATCACAATTATTGATATTAAGACTTCAACAATGGGATGGAATAAGTATCAAAAGGCGGATAAGACAAAGACATCCCAATTGGTATTATATAAAAAGTACTTTGCAGAACAGTATGGGTATGATGTAGAAAATATCGATATCAAGTATATGATCGTAAAACGTAAGTTAATTGAAGGCGCAATGTTTCCTCAGAAACGTATTGTAGAGTTTATGCCAGCAAGTGGTAAGCCGACTAGAAACAAATTGGCAACTGAAATCAAAGGATTTGTCGACTCTAGTTTTAAAGAAGACGGGTCATTTAATTTAGATCGGAAGTTCCCGGCAATTGCCGGAAAGAATAATAAGCATTGTAAATGGTGCGAATTTAAAGATCAGCCAGACATGTGCCCCAAACAAGAAAGAATAAAAGGATAAAATGAACGAAGATATTATACAACTAATTACAGAATATGTTTATAAACATTATAGAACATATAAGGACAAGCCGCTAATAATTAGCGAGTCTAGACTATGTTATCATGTGCTTAAACATAAAGACGCATCTCCTCTAATATTAGGAAAGGGTATAATAAAATAAAATATGAAAGTGGCAATAATAGGTAGTAGAGGATATGAAAATATACGTAAGATTAAAGATACTCTATTCCAATTAAAGCAAAAATTTGGGGATGACCTTATTATAATATCGGGCGGCGCTAAGAACGGAGCAGATTTATACGCAAGGAAATATGCTCTAGAGTTCGGAATCCGATATAGAGAATTTAATCCAGCACATACAATTAAAAATTTATACTCTGCCATGTCGTCAACATATTATGAAAAGCCATACCACGTATCTCAGTTTCATCACAGGAATATGCTGATTGCCAGAGACTGCGACGTAATGATGGCATTTATATCAGAGGGGACGTCATCAACCGGATCGATGAGTGCAATAAAACAAGCAAAGAAATTAAATAAACCAGTAACAATAATATCATGATAGAAGTTTTAGGATGGACAAGTACAGTACTAGTATTGATAGGATTTATACTTAATGCAAGAGGAAATTTTACATGGGCAATGGTTACATGGATAGTTGGAGATGTAGGCTGGATCACATATGATTTTTTCATAGATAATTTTAGTCATCTAGTATTGAGTTTAGTAATTATTTCTATAAACATTTATGGAATAATTAATCAAAAAAAGAAGGGATTACATAGTGTTTAATTGTGCAAAAGCATATTTATATTAAAGTTATAAGGGGTTTTTATGAATCAAATTAAGTTACCGAAGTTAAGGAAAATCGATCCTAACAAACGAAAAAAGAAGAAAATTTTACTATTGTCTGATGACTTGAGAATGCATTCGGGCATCGGCACGATGTCGCGCGAATTTGTATTAGGTACATGTGATAAGTATGACTGGGTACAGCTAGGAGCCGCAGTTAAACACCCAGACCATGGTAAGGTTGTTGATATTAGTCAGGAAGTTGTGAAAGAAACTGGTGTAGAAGATGCATCCGTTAAAATATATCCGTTAAGTGGATATGGCAATGCACAAGTATTACAGGAAATCATGAACCGTGAAAAGCCGGATGCGATCATACATTTTACAGATCCACGATTTTGGCAATGGCTTTATCAAATAGAACATGAGATTAGACAGCATATCCCATTAATGTATTATAACATTTGGGATGACTTGCCATATCCGCACTGGAATGAGCCATATTATGAATCATGTGATTTATTAATGAACATTTCTAGGCAGACAAATAATATCGTCAAAAATGTATTACAAAAATTCCCAAAACCAGACTGGGCAGTACAATGGGTACCTCATGGAGTGAATGAGAGATATTTCTTTCCTATAACGCCTCTCCATTCTAAATATGACGAATTTACGAAATGGGAATCCAGCTTTAAAAAGGAACATGACGTCGATTTTATTGTATTTTGGAACAACCGGAATATAAGAAGAAAACAACCATCCGATGTTATTTTAGCATTTAATACGTTCTGCGAAAAACTAACACCAGCCGAATCTAGCAAATGTGCATTATTAATGCATACCCAAACACGTGATGATAATGGTACAGACTTAATAGCAGTAAAGTCAGCACTTTGTCCAAAATATAAAGTATTATTTTCCGATAAGCCAGTAGACCAAAATATATTAAATTTCTATTATAATATAGCAGCCGTAACAGTTAATATAGCATCGAATGAGGGATTTGGCATTTCATGGTGTGAGTCGTTGCATGCCGGCACCCCAATTATCAATAATGTAACAGGTGGTCTACAAGACGGTTGTAGGTTTGAAGATGAAAATGGAGATTGGATAGAATTTACAACAGACTTTCCTAGTAATCATAATGGCACATATAGAATACATGGAGAATGGTGTAAACCAGTATTTCCAAGTAATAGATCAATACAAGGATCACCCCAAACTCCATATATATTTGATGACCGCGCAGATTTTAGAGATGTGGCATCTGCAATACAGTACTGGTATGACGAACATCCGGAAGAGAGACACCGCCGCGGCATGTCCGGACATGATTGGGTGTGCGGAGATGAATCGAATATGTCAGCAGAGGGGATGAGCAAACGAATGACAGAATGTATTGAAGATTGTTTCACCAAGTGGACACCTAGGAAAAAATTTACTTCATATAAAGTAGAACAACCAAAACAAATAGAACAACCCGGAGTAATAGTATGATAAAACCATTTATAGTAATACAAGGACCTGTAGCAACTCGATCAGGATACGGAAATCATACGAGAGATTTGGTAACAGCTTTAATTAAAGCAGATAAATATGAAATCCAGATAGTATCATTACCATGGGGCTCAACTCCAATGAATGCATTAGAGAATGATAATAAAGATCATCAAGAGATCAATAAAAGAATCGCGCGGGAGAATATATCCCAGCAGCCCGATATCTTTATACAAGTTTCGGTACCGAACGAATTCCAGAAAATAGGCAAATATAATATCGGAGTAACAGCCGGGATTGAGACAACAGCTGTGCCCCACGAATTTATCCAAGGCGCAAACAAGATGGACTTATTGATAGTCACATCAGAACATTCTAAAAAAGCATTTACTGAAGTATCATATGATAAACATGATGAAAAAACGAATCAGAAGATTGGGCAATTAAAATTAGAAGTTCCGGTTCAAGTATTATTTGAAGGTTTAGATTTAGATATGTATACTAAGACGTCTGATATATCGCTGAAAGTAAAAGATGAATTATCTGATATCCATAACGACTTTTGTTATTTATTTGTAGGCCATTGGCTCGCGGGAGATCTAGGCCAGGATAGGAAAGATGTAGGGATGATGATTAAAACATTTTGTGAATCATTTAAACGTAAGTCAAAGCATAACAGACCAGCCTTGATACTAAAGACGTCATATGCCGTATTTTCAATTATAGACCGTGATATGATAATGAACAAGATTCAGCAGATAGTGAAGCCATATGGAAATGCAGCACCTGATATATATTTGCTCCATGGCGACTTGACAGACTCCGAAATGAATTCATTATATAACCATCCGAAGATAAAGGCGATGGTATCATTTACTAAAGGTGAAGGCTTCGGCCGACCGCTGTTAGAATTTAGTACTACTGGAAAGCCGGTGTTAGCATCCAATTGGTCCGGACACGTAGATTTCTTGAACAAAGATTATTGTACATTGCTCCCCGGTCAATTGACAGACGTCCATGACTCAGCAGTTAATAAATTTATCATAAAGGGTACTAAGTGGTTCACTGTTGATTATAATTACGCATCTCGGGTTATTCAAGATGTTACAAAAAATTATAAACAGTATTTATCAAAGTCAAGGAAACAAACTCAATATGTTAAGGATAACTTTAGTCTAGAGAGCATGTCCGAAATATTTTGTAAAATAGTAGATGATGGGATGAAAAGTGTGCCCCAACGGGTTGGATTGAAATTGCCTAAATTGAAAAAGGTAAGCGCACCCCCTACATTAAAATTACCTAAATTGAAAAAGATTTAATTATGAATATAGAATATGACGAAATATCGCCAATCACCGGCAACCTATGTGTTGTAGAAGAAGCCGACCCCAGGACAAATAGAATATCATACCTTTGCATGGAATCCGGATACACCACGACAGAGTTATTAGAAAAGGATAGTGATTATTTGGAAAAACATGAAGCACAATTGACTGAATTTATGATAGATGTGCGCTACGTTGACGAGGAGACAGGCTTAGTATGGTACCCAACATTTATGCAAATGCCCGGATGCATGCTATACCCAGATGGATCTAAGGCTAATGGATTAAAATGGATGCTAGCTAAAGTGATAGCAGTAGATGAAGAAGAAAGATCACAATATCCTGTCCCAGGAAAAGAGGGAGAATATTTTACTTCCAGATTGGATGTAGACAACGCTAATATATATGATACGATGGACTTTAAACTAGCATTAGAAGACCTATATGATATAGTAAAAGAGGCAATAGACCATGAAACTAAGTTACGCGATAACAGTATGCAATGAGCATAAAGAGGTAAAAAAGTTATTAACCTTTTTATTTGAACACAAACGCCCGGAAGACCAAGTTGTTGTCCAAATGGACAAGAATGCAACAGAGGAAGTATGGGCTACGTGTGAGATGTTTGAATCTAAGTCCGCAGCCGAATATAAGCTCATTTCATTTGAATTAAATAAAAACTTCGCAGCATATAAAAATAATTTGAATAAAAATTGCGATGGCGACTGGATATTCCAGATAGATGCAGATGAAATCCCTAATGAATATTTGATAGAAGCTCTACCATTTATTCTAGAAACAAATCCAGATACAGAAGCATTTTGGGTACCTAGGATAAATACAGTAGCAGGAATGACAGATGGACATATTACAAAATGGGGTTGGAGATTAAATGATGATGGCTGGGTAAACTTCCCTGATTGGCAAATGAGAATATATAGAAATTCTGCAGATATATATTGGATAAAACCCGTCCATGAACAATTAAAAGGTTACACTAAATTCGCGAACTTACCAGCCGAGGAAAAGTTTGCAATTTACCATCCAAAGGATATTGGCCGCCAGGAAATGCAAAATGCATTTTATGATACGATATGATTAAAATAAAATTATATGAACTAGATAAACATCGTAATGAATGTGCATTCAGGCCATATCTATGGGCTCAAAATGTATTGAGAGATGTAGGCATTGAGTTTACACAGGGAGATTCATATGATTATGCATGGGTAGCTCAAGCTAGTATAATTGATAAAAAGGTTCCGCTACAACAATCGATTGATAATGGATTAGAGTTTGTATCAAAAATTGACGGCGACTATATGATATTAGATGGTCAAGACGCAACTACATTAATTGGGACATATGAAGTATTTAAAGATTCAGATGCATTACTACTTCTTAAAAATAGTTTACTAAAAGATAGGTCATTATATAAACAAGGATGGGAACTAGGAAGATATTATTGGGGTACTGGAGACTATAAGTTAGAAGATTTTGATAAGTATTCAGACCGTATAGTTTTATCAGGAACTAATTGGTTAGCAACACATTGGGCAGGTATTAATGCACAATGGCATGATTATTCACGTCCTAAACAATATGATGTATCTGCAATGTTTCAATATCCTCAAGGTGTAGATGTATATGAACATGGTCATCTGCAAAGTATTCATTATGATAATCATAGAAAGCCGATGATGGATATATTATCTAACATGGAGTATAATATTGCAAAACTAGAAAATGGTGTACGAGTATCACAACAAGAATATTACCAACGAATTTCTGATGCAAAGATATTATTAGCTCCATTTGGTTATGGAGAAATTGCACCAAGAGATTTAGATGCAGCACAATTTGGAGCCGTATTAATAAAGCCTGACATGAGTTATATTGATACATGTTTAGACCCATTTGTTGACGGAGAAACATATATAGCATGTAAACATGATTATTCAGATTTAGAAGAAAAAGTAGAAGAAATATTAGGAAATTACAACAATTATCTTTATATTATAGAAAATGCAAGAAAGAAGTTTTCGGAGTTATATCGTCCAGAAAATATTGCATTACATGTCTATGATATATTTAAAAACTTAAAAGGAGTTACTACTTAATGAAATTTGCAATGGTTGTAGATGGATGTGTTCAGCGTTCATATCGTGTAATAGATGGCAAATCATATAAGCTCAAATCAGATAATTTAGAGCCATATGGTCATCACCACTCGTTAAGTAACGAATGTCATTTAGGTATTTGGGGATGGCCATTTGTATTTGGGGATGGTTATTTTATAAATTGGACAGAGTGGGATGAATTACCAAAATTAGAGTTAGATGTTATAATGGTTGCATTAGAAAAGCAAATTGATAGATATAATGTTGGTATGTTACGTAAAGCATATCCAAATGCGATTATAGTAAGTTTTATTAAAGAAGCATTTTGGACAAATTATAATCATCAACAACGTATAGATTTTTTCAAATCATGTGATTATATTACATTTCCATGGGATGTTAAAAAAGATAATAACGGAATTTTAGGATTAGAAACATTAGAATCATTGGTTGGCAAGAAAGTATATTATATGCCGCAGCCACATAACATAAATTACTTATACGATCATTATTATAAAGAAGACCGTGCCCATAAAATTTTAAATTACAAAGCTCCAGAACGCGGAAATGATAATTCAATTATTGCTCAAATATCTAAAAAGTATGATATTGAATCATTTTCTCATGTAGTTAAATACAGAGGACCGGGCCATAAACAATGGGAAGAATTTTTAGATGGGATACATAACACAACATATTGTTTTAATTTAGACGAAACTATATATGGCGGCTCAATGGGAGTTCAGTGTGCTGCATTAGGGATACTTAATTTTGGTGGCATTCAAGAGTCACATAAAATTTTATGGCCAGAATTAGCTACAAATGATTATACCGAGTTAGAAACACAATTTGAATTATATTATAATAATTCAGATATACATCGTAACGCAATACAGATTGCATTTGATACTGCACAAAATGTGTATGGATATGAATCTATACGAAATCGATTTATTAAAATGATAGACGTAGTAGAGTAATGAAAAATAAAAACATTTTAATTATAGGCGGTACGGGCGCATTAGGAAAAACGTTAACTAAACGTTATTATGATAATAACAATATTATCATATTATCGCGTGATGAACATAAGCACGTATCAATGCAACGGCAATATCCTGATGTAACATATTGTATCGGAGATGTAAAAGACAAAGCTTCATTATTGCAAGCATTGAATGAATATAAACCTAATATCGTTATCAATACAGCAGCATTGAAACATGTTCCAATATGTGAGTCAAATCCATATGAAAGTGTTAAGACAAATATTATAGGTCATAAAAATTTAATTGATAGTGTTGCGGCGTGCAATCATCAAATAGAAACGTTAATGTTCATATCAACAGATAAAGCATGTGCACCAATTAATGTATATGGACAATGTAAAGCTATTTCTGAAAGATTGTATATAGATTTTGCAAATAAACAAGATAATATAAAAGTTTGTTTATGTAGGTACGGAAACGTTTTAGAGTCAACAGGATCAGTTATTCCATTCTTCAAAGAATTACTAGATAATGGAGTAACAGAATTACCCATTACTCATAAAGATATGACTAGATTTTTATTAACATTAGAAGATGCAGTTGATTTAATCGAATGGAGTTATTTCACTCATAACTCCCATGGGAAGATTGTTATACCTATAATAAAGGCATTGAAGATAACAGATATTGCAAAATCATTGGGCAGGTTTTATGGACATGCAGATATAAAACTAAATTATGTTGGAATTCGTCCCGGCGAGAAGTTACATGAGGCAATGATATCAGAGACAGAATCATTTAGAACAGATGAGACAATTGATGGCTATTTTATGATTACGGATAAGATTGTAAACGATAAGTGTTGGACATTTAGTTCAGATACTAGTTTAATGAAATCAGAAGAAACGGATAAATTTTTAAAAGAATCGGGGGTCATATGAAAGTATTAGTATTAGGACATAAAGGAATGCTAGGTCATATGGTTGCAATGTATTTACGTGATCAAAATGTTAATGTAGTAACTACAGATATTAGATGGCCAGAATCTCCTTTCAAATCAGGTATGCGATTAGACTATGTTATTAATTGTATAGGCGCCATACCGCAAAGAACAGCTGAATTTGATATTAATTGGCAACTACCAATCTGGTTAGATTTACACGCTCCTTGCAAGGTAATACATCCAGGGACAGATTGTGAAATGGATAGTGATGATTACGGTGTTTCAAAAAATGTAGCAGGAGACTATATACGTAATTTAAGTAGGCAAACCAAATCAATTAAAACTTCTATAATAGGGCCAGAACTAAATGGGAATGCTAGTTTAATGGAATGGTTTCTATCTCAAGAAGGGGAGGTATTTGGATATACAAAAGCTATATGGGACGGCAACACAACATTAGAATGGGCTAAACAATGTTTACAATTGATGTATAATTGGGATACGGCATTAAATGAAAATATTATCTCAAGTGCTCCGATATCTAAATTTAATTTGTTAAATGCAATAAAGGGTGTATTTAATAAGGATATAGATATCAAAGAGAAGGAATTAGGCAGTAACAAGTGTTTGAATGGTATATTATATGCCGGTACAATACAAGAACAATTAAAAGAATTAAAAAAGTTTTATAAATAATGAAAGTAGGATTTATAGTAACAGCTCATTGGTCTGATAAAATACGGCCTAACGGTGATAAATTATTAGCTAGGTATTTGCGATCAATATATGATTCATGTGATTACAATTTTCATATCTACATTATAGATAATGAATCACAGCATGAGTTACGTCCCCCGGGTGACAAGATATCATATACACGTATAGATGATCAACATGCGAAAGGATTGACCGGAGCATGGAATTTAGGATTGCATACTGCATATCATGATGATTGTGATATTCTTATCAATTGTAATGACGACCTTTGGTTTGATAAGACAATTAATAAATTGATAGAATATATACCTCAATTTGAGGATTCAGATAATATCGTATTCGGAGGACTAACTAATGGGATGAATACCGGACCTCCACGAGTAGCCGCCGGGCCAGGCGAAGGGTTCGTACGAATGGCATGTGATAGTCCTTCAACTGTAATGGGCGGGTATTGTTTTGCAATGACTAAAGAACATTATGTAAAGTTTAGATCATCAGATATCGAATACTTTGATAAAGATAACAAACATAATGGGGGGGATGGCAAATGGGGCGGACAAGAAGGCCAGTTTATAGTAAATGCAGAGGCTGGATCATATGGATGCCTTATTAATGAATGTTTTATTAATCATGATAAAATACGCGCATGGACAATTCCACGAAATATAGAAAGGGATTCGATATGAAAACAGTTTTAATAACCGGAGTAGCCGGACTAATAGGCAGTAGATTGGCAGACTGGGTCATAGAAAACACAGATTACAATGTTGTAGGTATCGACGATCTTTCAGGAGGATATAGAGAGAATATCCACCCGGACGTTGTATTTTATAAACAAGATGTCGCCAGCGATCTGAGTAAAATATTCAAAGAGCATCAGCCTGAATATGTTTATCACTTAGCAGCATATGCAGCCGAGGGGCTAAGTCCTTTCATTAGAAAGTTTAATTATAGAAATAATTTATTAGCAACTGCAGAAGTAATTAATAATTGTATTACATATAATATTAAACGATTAGTATTTACATCTTCTTTAGCAGTTTATGGTAAGGGCAAGCCTCCATTCCATGAAGATGATACTTTGCAGCCAATTGACCCATATGGCGTTGCCAAATACGCAGCCGAAATGGACATCCAGATAGCTGGTGATCAGCATGGATTAGATTGGTGTATTATTAGACCGCATAATGTATATGGTCTGAACCAAAATTTATGGGACAAGTATAGAAATGTATTAGGCATATGGATGTACCAGCACATGAACGGCATGCCATTATCCATATTCGGATCCGGCGAACAAAGACGTGCTTTTAGTTTCATCGATGATTGTTTGGAACCATT
>Ga0209337_1001275_pt1 | contig 19293 bp, 14 predicted proteins | sample LinPmetageLP53_FD_184044 | JGI IMG/M metagenome (GOLD analysis project Ga0209337, IMG submission 184044) | Marine viral communities from the Pacific Ocean - LP-53 (SPAdes) (version 2) | ecosystem: Environmental > Aquatic > Marine > Oceanic | place: Pacific Ocean | collected 2010-02-08 | reverse complement strand
TTTGAGTAAGAGGTAAATTATCTTCATAAGTCCAACTGTCTCCCCAAGCGTTAGCGTCTTGCGCCATCTGAGCATCCTCTTGAGCACTTGTTCCTTTAGCTATATAAACATTCCAAGCAGCTATAACACCTTGTTCAGAGCTCATTAAACCAGCAACATCGGCATCTAAAAAAGGATTAGCTTTTCTTTGTATTTTATCTAAATCATATTTAACTATATTTCTAGCCATTCCATTGCCTATTTCTACAACTTCATACATGGCAGAACCATCTGGATTTTTTAAAACAAACTCTTCAAGAATTTTAGCATTGTTCATTAAAAATTTAGTTTTAGCGTCTATCATTTTTTTATCAAACAAACCTATTTCAGTCAAAAGAATTTTCATCCTAGTTGGAATATCTGGCGTAGGTGTAATTAAATAAGTCTCGTTTTGTAATAAAGTATTTAAAGTAGAGCTGTTTATAATTAATGCTCTAGGTAATTGACCGCCCCAAAAAACCATTTCTTGAGTACCGTCTTCTAGTATATTTAAAACAATATTATAACCTTGGTTTCTAGAAAATCCTGGTTTAGAAGACAATATGCAATTAGCTATAGTATAAGCAACGTCGTTATTAGGATCAAAATTATCGTCTTCTGTTGTGGCTAATTCATCTGTTAAGTTTTGTATAAACTCTAAAAAAACTTGAGGAGCTTGTTGCATTTTAAGTAACTGTGCGCTTTCTTGCTGACAAGTCTCGTCCATGCAGTTATTATTTTTGATAGCTAGAGTTAATCTTGCATATTCTTTTTCTGTTCCTTCAAAGGCTTTTATTATGTTAAAATTATCATCAACGGGTTTAGCTAAATATTCTTTATTGTAGGCTAAAAAATCACTTTCGATTAATTGTTTTATTACTAAGTTGTCCTTAATATTAGCTATTTTTAAAGCGTTTCTCATTTCAAAGTCTTCCATCTTTTTTTTTTAAGGTTTTTTAGGTATTCCAACACCACCAAAAGCATTTACAGCAGTATTTGCTAATCCCATCCAAGCAGCGGTTTCAGCACCTGCAGCTTGAGCGGCTTGCATGTTAGCGTTATTAATCTCGGCTTGGGCTCTATCTAATTTTTGCATATCTCTAGCTTCTTGCGCGTTAAACCTAAATGCTTCACCTTGCGCTTGAGCATTTTGTTCTCGTCCGCCTTCGCTTATTTGTATACCTTGTATTCTTTGTTTTTCTTGCATTTGAGTTTTTTGCAAATCCATTTCTCCTTGAGCTCTTAATTTTTCGTTTTGCGCCTCTTGTTGTTCTATACCAGCTGACACTTCTTTTTTGCTTTTTAAAGCTGCTTGTGCTAATGCTGTTGCGCCACCTGCTCCAGAGCCTGTAGCTCTTATAGTGTCTAGCGTGTTTGCTAAAGCTATGTCAGCTTCTTCTATTTGCATTTCCGCAGCTTGAGTAGCTACGCCAAGGTTTGCCATAGGATTAGATAGCATACCAGATAGATCTGTTGCTAAACCAGCTAAACTTGTAACGTTGTCATAAGGGTTTATAACATCCTGTCTACCTGCTTCTAAAGCGGCTAGTCTATTTCTAGCGTCTTTAGCTCTATTTCTAGCGGCTTTCGCTTGTCTTCTAGCTTTTCTTCCGCCGAATACACTACTAGCAACACCTATTGCTAATCCAATTACTGACATATTTTATTATTTTATTTATTATTATTTATCTTGATGCAAAAGTACTACTTACCGCAAACAATTCTTTTAACCCACCATAGTCAGTTATAAGATCTGTTGTCATTGTCACTGTTGCATAATAAGCTTTTATACCTGTTGTCTGATTACCAAACACTACTTCACCTGAAATAGCTGTCTGTGTGTTGTTAGGTATAACCGCCATATATTTATTTTGTTTTCTATCAAAACCTGCTCTATAGCTTACTCCGTTTTCTGAATACAAGCCTTCATTATAACTATATATTTTTTTATATTCATTGGCTCCATTTCCTTCAACTATAGTGTCTTCACGATTTACCCAATTATTTAAATATGAATCAAAACCTGTTTCATCAGATATTAATTGTGTAACTTCCCACCCGTTAGTTCCTTCGTAATTTATAGTTTGAAATGTTTTAACTTGATTAGGTGAAGGGTTAAATACAAATTGAACTAATGATGGTGGTGGTGTTATACCGTAAAAACTATTTCTATTAACGCTAGTTGAATAATGCTTGTAAACTTCTCCATTTGAAGAAGGGTTTTTAGTAGTGGTAGAATAAAAATTACCTCTAGAAGAAAACATTACCTGCGGTTTGTAAGTAAAAAAACTTGTCCAACCTTTAGATCTTTCATCAAAAGTAAGAGTTTTAAAATTTGAATTTTGTGTAGTAAATCTTTTTGTTTGTATTGATAGTACATAGTTTTTACTATAAGTATCATAACAACCTAATATAGCGTTACTAAAATCTGAAGTTATAGTTGAAAATTGATCTCTAAAAAAATCAATCATACCATAATTAGATATTTCTGTTATTTGCCCACCAGCTAATCTTAAAACAGATCCTTGATTTCTATCAACAAAATATCTCATATATCCATAACTAGCAAATGATTCTGGATTAGTAGCAATACCCCAGTCTCCTGATATAGGTGTTATTTGACCTATTACTAATCTACCTGATGTTGTTATAGCAGAACCTTCTGCTGTGAATATAGCATCTTTATCTATTAAAGCATTGTTAACTTTACGCTCTTGAAATATAAGCAAGTTAGTATCTTCAGCAAATAATTTTTGTATACTACCACTTATTGGGTCTACACTTCTGGTTATTTCTTCTGCTACACTAAACTGATTGGTTTGGTTTACACCTGTTCTTGAGTTTAAAACCCCTGAATATATAAGAGAGCTACTTCTTCTTTCTTGATTAGGTTCTTCTGCAACTATAAAAGCTTTAACACCATAATCTGTAGAAGTGTTATTGTAACCTCCTCTAATTCTTGCTTCTTCAATTGCCCAGTCTTGAGCTATATTAGCAACCATAGGACCACTCCAAGGACTAGTGCCTTGATTAAATGGTAAAGGTAATCTGTCTCCAGCTGCATTATAACCTGCAATACGCTTCACATAAAATGAGTTAAAATATCCTACTTCTAATGTTAAGGCCATACTATTATTTATTACTTGTTTTTACTATTAATTACATGGATTTAGATTAGTGCATGGTTGGTATATAGCATCAGTAAAGTCAACATAAAAGTTAGGGTTACCAGAACAGTTGTCACCGCTTATAAAATTAGTAACTACTCTATATTCTCCTAGCACGCTAAATCTATATGTTTTTGTAGTTGTTGCGTTTTGAGCTGCTGTTATTTGTAAACCACCGCACTGTGTTTCTAAGCCAGAGCCAGACTCTGCTGTAGCTATTTCCCATGATCCAGGAACGCCAGTTGAGGTTATTGGTCTGTATTGAATCCAAAATTTTACTATAGCATTTCCAACAGCAGTTCCTCCATATAGTTTAGGTTGTATTGTCATTATACCTTGTGTCAACGCTCCTGTATCACACGCGCCACTTAAATAATTAGCTCTAACGTTATACAAAAGGTTTGAAGGATAGACGGCTCCTGGTGGATAACTCAAACCGCCTGCTTGTAAACTAGTGCTGTTTGTTGCCGCGAACAACCATTCGCTATTTTTTCCGCAACCAAGACTTACGGCACTTCCTTGCCTTCCATTACATATAGCTCTTGGTGTTCTTTCTGCACCAACTTGTACTAATAAATTGCATATAGCAGAAGTTAAACCATTTCCATCAACATCTGTTACTGATACAGGCACCGTGTAAGAGGTTAAGTCAGCTTGTCCACTGGCTGATAGTTGGCCTGTTTGAGAGTTAAGTGTAAAAATATTAGGTGCAGCTGTTGATGTATTATATATAATCGGGTTTCCTAAATTAAAAATTAAACCTTCTTGGTTTCGTGTAGTATCAAAACTGCCATTTACTCCTGTAAATGTTTTTATAGGATTTGGACTATTTATTGTTATAGGAACACCACTGCCAGTACAATTTGTTATTAAAGGAGCTACGTTAGTTAAATTAGCATTTATATTAATAAAAGTTGTTTCTGCGTTAGCCGCAACTCCATCAGAGGCATATACACATTTTAATTGAACTATGTAATTATCGCTAAGATTATTTAAAGAGTTTGCTGTATAAACAAATTTTATAGTTTTTGTTTTTAATCTAAAAACATAACTAGACTCTACAATTTCAAATGGCCAATTAGAAGCCTGTAACGTTTGCCCGCTTTCTGTTGATATTGATTGAATACTTATAGTTGGTACAGCGCCAGCTCCAATAGGAGCTCCTGATCCATCTATTGCTTGAAAGCCTGTGTTAGGCAAAAAGCTACTTGTATTATTATTTATTATACTTTCAGGAAATTCAAAAAATGTTCGCGTTAAAGAAGATACACCGTTAAAAGTATTGTTTATAGCTTTGTTTAAATCTTGTATTCTACCTGTTAAAGAAGTTTCCCAATATATATCAAGTAAAGAATATACTGGTTTAGTTTCAACAACGCTTAAAACTGGACCCATACACTGTGTTCCTTGACTAGGAGTGCCAAGTTCTATAGACGTAACTTGTGCACCTATAGGATTAGATATGTTATCAGAACCAGTAAATTTAACTATAAAAGGATCTTGGTCTGTGTTATAAAAACTTGCATTAGCACCTGTCTTTCCGTAAGGCACAGATCCATTTAAAGTAATTGTGCCATCACCACCAATAACTGTTTGTGTTGTTGAGCCATAATCTCCTTTGTTTACATTTGGCTTAAACGGTATAGCAACTAATTCAGTGTCTTTTACTGTTGATATATTTAAAACTTCTTGACTAAAATTACCAGGGTAGTATTGTTGGTTAATTCCATAATTAAAACCAGCCGCAAGAGCTCCTTTTACAATGTCTGGGTTATTTACTCTTACGTATAAAATTTCATCACTATTAAACTCTGTATCAGTAGGACCAACTTCTGTTAAACTTCTAGGAATTTTATTTATATTATCACTTAATAAAGTACTAAAAGCAAATTGATTTAATTGCTGTATATTGTTACTCGCTGGAAAGTCAATAATAGGTAAGCCATTTATAAAACCTGGCAAGTATACATTGTAATATTCTTGCTCTTGCTGTTTAACAACTATTTTATATGAATACCAACCTAAAGGATTTGAATCAAAAACAGCATTAATAGTAAAAGTAGCATCTTCGTCACTTCCAGGTGCCATTATTTTAAGAACGTCGCCAGCGGTATATCCTTTACCAGGATTATTTAATTTAACTTCGGTAACCTCTGCGCCACTAACTGTTATATCAACTGTGCATCCAGTTCCTCCAGACGTACCACTTACAAAAGCAGTTGGAACATTAGTAAGAGGATCGTCGTAATTATCACCAGTAGCTAATATTGTTATAGTATTCACTTGGCCTTTAACAGAATAAAGCCCAGGCTCTCCTGTTAGTGTATTAACTGTTTGGCCTATTGGTTGTTCTATTGTTATGTTTAAAGCTGAGCCTAGCCAATTAAAAACATCAGAATCTGTACCATTAGGAAAATAAGGAAAAAAGAAAGTAGATCCAGTTGTTGTAGAACTGCTGTCGTTTGAAGATAAAATAACGTCTGATTGTCTACCATAAATATCTGATAAAACAATACCAACTTGATAGGTTCTGTTTTGTTTTAAAGTGTGATAAGGATATTGAGTAAAGTTATTATAAATTACAGATTTTTTATTAACATTAACGCTATATGGCAAAGATGACGGAGGTGTCATTTTTTCTAAATAATTACCATAAACAACTCTGTTGCCTATTAATTCTTGAGCTAAAGCTCTTATAGGCACTCTGTCATAAACTCTAGTTGTTTGGCCTTCAGGTAAAGTTTTGTAGGGTTTATTAGAAGTGTAATTATAATCGTAAAAATATTGATCATTAGTTCCGTGTATATCATCTTGATAGCTTATATTAGTAAAAATAGGAGTAGGAGAAAATAAAGAAACTGTATCTAATACTTTTACAGAAAGTCCGTCAGATTCTTTATATAATATATCTATGTTTTTTACATTTAATCCCGCTGCAAACAATTCAGGTGTTGAATATGGAATAGGTATTCTTACATTAATATTGTCAGTGTTATTTTCAAACCATGATAAGACTGTACTTTTGTAAGCGTTGACCATGTCTTGGGAATAATTATTTTTTATATTTCCCCCACTTTCTAATAAATCATTTAATTGACCAGCTCCAAATTCACTATATTGTTTTGGAATAAAAGCAGGTTGACTAAAAGGAGCCATTAAAGAATATTCATTATCATCATACTGAAATCTATAACTAAATCTAACAAATTTATCTTCTAACCATTTAGGGTCTCCTGAAAAAGAAGCATCAAATTCAGGGTTACGCGCAATGTCTATTACCTCGTCGCCTGTTAGTGTAGTGCTTTCACTCATGGTTAAAACAACTCTAGTTTTTCCACCAGAATAACTAATAACAAATGATAACACTATAGCATCAACTGGAACTGCGCCTGTTCCGCTAACCACCGTGACTCTATCACCATATCTAGGTAAACCTCCAAATTGAAAATCATCAATTCCAATAAATACTCCAGTTGTTAGAGTAGCACTCACGTCATTGTTTCTTGAGTTATTAGACAAAAAAAGATCTGCCTTATTAGTCATTGATGGTCTGCTAAAATCTAAAACAGCACCAACAGTTATAGCTGAAGACAAAGTAGTATTAAAATAAATAATTGGAGAAGCTGGTGTTGAGTTGTCAATTCTTTGCACTGTAACTAAAGTGGTTATTTGTTCAGTAACTCCACTCGCTTTGTTGTTATCAGTTATTATATCTCCAATTTTTATATTACCAATAGCGCTTGTAAGAGTGCAGCTCGTTGTGGTTGAAGGTGCTTTAACAGTTTTTGTAGTTCTTTCCATTAAAACTACAGGTAAATAAGGCGAATATTTAGCTACTGATATTTGTTCTTCTGAAGTGTAATATTGATTTGCTGTTGACACAAAATTATCCTCTGCGCTTACAACGTTTATTTTTCTAGGTTGATTATAATTATCTGTCCAAAAAAGAAAGTCATCAATTAAATTTATTCCAGTTACACAAAAACCTTTGCTAAAGTTTAAAAATTCTCCAAAAACTAAAGTAGCAAGAGTATATGGTTCTTCTAAATAGATTTTATATATAGCAGATTTTTTATCAGAACATCTAACGTTAGGATTTGAGTTATCGCAGTTAGTAACTAGCACGTAAACAACATTGTTAGTTTCATCTACATATTTACCTATAACAGATCCATTAGCAATACCAGTAAATGTCGCTATTTTTTCATTACCTAACACGTTCTCAAACTCACCAACTGTTGATCCTTCTGATCTACTAATCATTAAGTTTATAGCTTCTCTATATTCACCGTTAGGTAAAATACGAGAGTCAAGGTCTTGATTCATTTTACCTTTTAAAAAGGTATTTTTAATTTCTGCCATGTACTAGTGTTTAATCCATTTAGACTTATCTCTCATAACTTGTACTATTTCATCAAGTTTAATATTAGATAATCTTATTTTAGCATTTCTTAATTTTGAACTACGTTCTTTTTTAAAACGTTGTACTACATATTCTGGTTGATTTATTCTAGTTGATAGTATGCTATAAATAATATGAGCATATAATGCTTCTTCAGCTAGTTTAGGAATTTTAGTGTCTTCATCATAAGCTAAACCATCTGATATATACTCTAAAACTATAAGCCTACCACTTAAATTACTAGAAAAAGATATTTTTCCTTCTCTTTCATTCATGTTGAACCAACCGTTAACTTGAGATAATTGAGGATCTAGGCCATATCTTCTACCATAAAAACCTCCAAATCCATTCAAATAATCAAGACCTAAATAATTAAAAAAGTTATTAAAAAGAGCATTATTAATTTCTCCATTAATCAAATTATCATTAGCATTAGCCCATCTTTCTTCTGTAATAGAAGTTCCTTCTAAATTTTCGCTAAAATTATCTTGCGTAGGTTCACCGCTAGCATCTTGTAGAGGGGTTTCATAAGGGCTAATAGTAAGGTTATTAGCAGGGTATATTATACGTTTTACTCCTAACGCATCTATAGAAGATATTCTAACATAGTTTACGTAGTCTTGAGGTATTATAACGCTTAAGCTTGGTGGTATAGTAAGTTCTTGTGATTTAATACTTTTTAAAGTATCATAACTAAACTCTTGCAAACCACGCTTAGCATGAAATATAACATCAGTTCTATTTACTCTAGGTATTAATTTATCTTGACCAACGTAACCTACAATAAAATTATTAACAACATCAATTAAAGACGTGTAAACATAACTACCATAGTTATCTTCAACAGCTTCACCAAAAGCGTCTCTTTGTCCAAAGCTCCCGCCTGTTAACGATTTTAATTGAACTATAACAAAAGTTCCAGCAGTCAAAGCAGCAGCAATTTTTATTACATTGTCCACAACAGTAAAAGCTAAAATATATTCTGTATATGTTACACCATTTAAACTTGTATATAGTTTGAAATTATTTAAAGCATAGTTTGTATCGACAGGATTAAAACTACCTAAAACTAAATTTGTATCAAAAGTAGTTGTAAATTCTTCGTTTACAGCCCCGGTCTGAGATATAAAACCCTGCACACCAGCATAATACTGTTCGTTTGTTTCTGTTATTAATCCGCCGTTAGGTATTGCCATGTTTTATGTTTTTGAATTTTGTTCCTCTTGTTGCACTTTAGCTGACGCTACTTGTATAATAGTTGGATCGTTTATTATAACTCCAGCGTATAATAATATTTTTAATATAACGTCAGTTTGCTCTGTTCCACTTAAAGAAAAATTAACAGAGCTACCAGCCGCGTATAAGAATTGACCTAAGGATCCAGTAGAAAAACCCCAATTAATATCTGCTGGTTTAGACAAATAAGATATATTAATATCATCAGGAGCTATTATTGTAGTAGGATATATGTAAATTTGAGGATTTCCAGGCGTACCTGTTGCTCCAGACTCGTATAAATATATCGGAAAATTAGTAGTAGGTTGTGTTAACGGAGACAAAAGTAATTGTGTTATCTCGTTTCTTTGTGAATATTGATTTAGTTTTTGATTTTTATACATTACAGAACCTATTTTATATAGGTCTGACACCGGACCAGGTCCTGTATCTGCGCCACCTAAATAAGTTCTAACATTTAAACTAAAAGGATTTGTGCCAGTAACGGCTCCAGCAACTGTAGAGTTACTAATGTATTTTTGGAAGAATTGTAATTTTTCTTCAATATTTTTAACGCGATTAGCGTATTCAGTATCATTTTGAGGTAATCTATAATGCTGATTTAACTCATTAACATAGTTATTAAAAATCTCTAACTGAACTTGAGTGCCGACCTTGTTGAATTCATCAGGTGTCATGTAGCCTCTTTGTTGTTGATTAAGTATTAATAAGACCGTTTTGTAAACAGTATCTACGTTTATTGCCATTTGTATATTTTTATTATAATATTGGGCCCGAGTAAACGAGCCCTATATTAGTATTACTTGTTTTTATAGTTTTTTATCTATAGACTTATAAATTTCTACTCCTTCATCAGTCTTTAAAAAAGCTGCAAAAGCTGAGTAAGGGTTTTCATCAAACGGTACATTCATTAATTTTCTACCATTTGAGCCCCATGTAAATGTTCTTTGGTCTTGAGATAAGATTATAATATGAGCTTCTGAAGCTCTTATTGCAAAGTTTCTTAATTGAACATTTTCATCCTTAGCTAAGTTAATAAATAAAACAGGGTCTTTTTTAGCAAATAATAATAAGTCTCTTTTTAATTCCTTAGAGCTCATCTCGTTAACTATAGATCCTTTTTCTACTCTTAATATAGCTTCTGCATGATCTACATCCATATTTCTAGCAGCATTTAACGCGTCAATTTGAAGATCTAATTCGAATAATTCATCTTTAGCTTCTTCTTGTGCGCTAAATTCTTCGTATAATTTTCCTTTTAAAGGGTGATACAAAGATAATAATTTTTGTAAGTTTTGTTTACTTTTTGGAACCATTAAAGAACCGTTATCAAAACGTATATGACCCATTGTACATTCACCTTTTTGCTCATCAACTAATGGTGAGTCTTGGTTTGTTGCGTATTTTAACTCTCTTTGTACGCCTGCTTTTTCATCAAAATAAAGTAAAGCATGTTTTCTAGTATGCTTACCTGGTATTGTTAATGTTAATGGTGATTTACCGTTTTTTAAATAGTAAACTCTATCTTTTATTTCCCAGCTATTTATAGTTGGTTTTTGTGGTGCTACTTGTGTAGTCACTGGTTGAGGTGCAACCTCAATAGTTTCTGCTTTAGCTTGTTTAGCCATAATATAATATAATTAAATAGTTTATAAAAGTAATAATTACCCCCGTTGATATAACGAGGGTAAGAATTACATTAATGTTGACTTGTTATAGTCCTCTGAATAATACAAAGTTGTTAGCAGCTTGAGTTACTAAACATCTTTCTGATAGGAAGTTAACTTCCATAGCATCAAGAGTTGAAGTAAATGCTCCACCAGCAGAACCAGTTAACCAAGATTTCATTCTTCTATCATCACCTTGTGAAGCTCTATATCTTACGTGTAAGAAAGGGCGTCTGATGTTAGTTCCTAAAATTTGATCGTAAACTGTAGATGTTCCAGCAGGTACTAATACACCTTCAATTGAATTAACTCCAACGATTCCACCTCTTGTAGAAGCATCGTTTAAGTATTTCCAATCAGTTTTGTAAAAGTCATAAGAACCTCTTCTGAAACCACTAAAACCTAAGTTTAAAGCCATTTCTTCAGAATTTTCGAATAAACCGAAAGCAGTTCCACCGTTTGCACCATAAGAGATTTGAGCTAACATATCATCAAAATCAAGAGATGTTTGTCTCTGTAAGAATAACATGTTTTCTTCAATTGCTCCTTGAGTATCTAGGTTTTTAAGTATTGCGTCAAACTCACCAAGTCCGTTAGCAGCAGTAAATCCTACTTCTACGTTACCTCTAGCTTGAATAGCAGCAAATAAACCTTGTGTACCTCTTTGTGAAGCAGGATTTAAAGCAGAACCATTTAGTTCACCTTCAATCATTGCCATTTCTAAGTAATCTTCAAAACGTAATCTAGTTTCAGACTCAGCTTTTAAATACCATAAGTATCCAGAAGTTCCGTCTTCAGTTGCAACTTCAACCCAACCTATTTGAGCCATATCAGATCCATTAATAGTGTATTGGTTTCTGATAATGATAGGAGAGTTAGCAAACTGAGTAAGTACTGGGTCAATTGAAACTCTCGTTCCAGCAACCTGAGCACCTGTAGCTTGAGCACCTGTAGCAATGTTAGATCCTTTTGCGTAATCAGAACCGTATACAAATACTTTTAATCCTGCAGCAGCAAAACCTTGATTAGTTAAAGTAGCTCCAGCACCTGAAAGTGATTGAACAACGATACTTCCACCTGCACCTGTTGTAGATGCTGTAACGATAGCTTTTGCTTCTAGTCCAGAAATTGGATCTAAAATAACAACAGTATCATTTATAGATATAACGTTAAGAGCAGTTGCAATACCTGGTGATAAGTTAATCACCTGAGTTGTTCCAACTACAGCACCTGTAGTACAAGCTAAGTAAGATATGTGTAATCTATTTTGTTCAGACCAAATTACTTGATCAGAAGTCATTGGCATTTCAGCGCCAACCATTTTTAAAAATCCAGATAACGTTCTGTTTCCATAACGCTCTACTTCTTGTTCGTAGATTTCTGGTAAATACTGCTGAGCAAATGTTTGCCCACCAGGTGTGTTAAATTGTAGATAATTCGACGCTAAAATTTGTTGTGTTTGCGACGGGATTATACTACCAAATTGAGGAGATAAAGCCATAATTTTTGTTTTTGTTTTTTAGTTAAATCTTGTTTTTTTAATTTTAAGTTTTGACGAATCCATACCACTAACAGCTTTTACTTTTAATCCTCCTATAAAAACATCACCAGAACCTTGTGTTCTAGCTTTTGCTATTGTAGGATTTTTAGAACTACTGATTACTTCTTTAACAGCATCAGCTTTTCCTTGTTCGTAAAAATGGTTAGCGATTTTATCGACATTGTCAGCGGCATATACAGCTTTGTGATAACCAGACGTATCTTTCATTTCACCGTCATCATTTAAGAACTTCTTAATTAAATACTCGATGTTTGATTGATTTTCTGAAATTTTATCAGGATTTTGTACATTATACTTAAAATTTTTATCTCCAACTTTGAAATCAAAACCTTTGAAATCTTGGCTAAATAACTCTTTAGTATTTTGTTTAAATTTTTCCTTTTGTTTTTCTGCTATATCTTGTCGCTCGTTATAGCGATTGAAAAACTCTAAAGCTCTTTGTTGTTCTTGGGTACTATTAGATCTCAACTTGATATCTTTATAGTATTGTTCCTTTAAATCATTTAAAAAGTTTTTAGCTTTTGCAATCTCTTCTTTTTGAGCAAGTTTTTTCTTTCGGATGTCTCGCTCATCATCTAAGTCTTCATCATACCTGAAGTTATCCTCCATAATGAATCCAATTTCTTCCTCGTTTAAATGAGGTTTAGCTTTTTTATAATATTCTTTTAACAAAACGTTTTCGTCAACATTAGAATAATCTGCGTTAAGTCTTGTATAATCTTCTATAGTGCCACCAGTTTCTTCCATAAAATTAACTAGCTTTTCAATGTTTTCTGGTAATTGTTTACCTAAAACTTTTTCGTCTCTAATAGCTTCTTTTACTTCTTGAGCAACTTGTTTTACTTCTTCTTCAGTTACTTCGGATAATGGGTTAAATTCTTCAGTAACCTCGATGGGCTTTGGTACTTGTTCGTCCACCTTAGCGCTATCTCCGGTTTGTTCGCCCACAACCACTTTTTCTGTTTCTCCGATTTGAATGGCATCTTCTTTTGGTATTACCACTTTTGTAACTTCTGGTGAAAGTTCAACCAAAGGTTCTTTGATGTTTACTTTTACCGGTTCACTACTAGGTGTTGTTAATTTTTTAGGAGTTTTCTTTTTGATTTTAAAGTCTCCTTCCTGTTTAACAGGTTCAGTTGTTTTTGTTTCTTCTAACATAATATAATATAATTAAATAATTAATGGAGATTTATTGAAAGCCTGGAGCTACTTGAGCTATTTGGTTTTCGGTTGAAAAGTCTTGAGGTAATGAGTCATTTTGTCTTTGACTTATTAATTGACTTTGTTGTGTAGCCTCCATTTTGCTACGATTATCTTTTCTGTCTTCAATTGCTGCTTCTTTACTTTGAATAGCCTGAGACTCTATTTGTTTTAATTGCATGTCAAACTGAAATTGCATTTGCATTTTTTGCGCCTCTAATTGTGCTGCTGACTGCATTCTTTGCATTTCAAATTGGGACTTAGCTTGCTCAAGTTGAACTTTAGAGCTATTTATAGCTTCTTGTTTTTCAACTTCTGATAATGCTACTTTTTCAGCAGTTTCAGCTTGCGCATCGGCTTGAGCTTTTATATTAGCTTGTTGGTTTTGTTGATCTTGCTTTTGCTTTTCTTTACGCTTTATCTTAAGCATTTGATTAGCTAGCTTTAAGTTTTTTATTTGGCGTACGTCTATTGCGTCTTCTAAATCAATACCACCTTGCTGCAAAGCCATTTGTATATTTTGCTCTAACACAGCTTGCTCTTCTTCGTCTGGTTCTAGTTCTAAATAAATACCAAAATCATGCAAGTTTAATTTTTTAATTTGATCTAAAGTAGAAACATTATATGTAGATATTGAATTAACTAAAGACTCTGAAGTTAAAGGAAACTGTAAAGCATCAGCTACTTTTAATGAAATATTTTCAGCAATTTTTAAAGTTAAATATAAACTTGATTGCTTAATGTGTCTTGTTGCAACGTTAGAAGCGTTAGCGGCCATTTTTTGTAATCCTACTAAAGTGCTTTTGTCTGGTGTGCTACCATCACGAGCTTCATTAAGTCCGGTTACATCACGTATCATTTGTAAGTAATACTGATAAGTTTGTATTAAACTACCTATTTTTGCTTGCCCACTAGAACTACTTAATTCTTGAACCGGTACTCTACCTCTATTAATTTCACCATCTTGCGTTAGTGATCTACCAACTATCGAACCAGTTTGAAAATACATGTTCAATGCTTCCGCTGGATTGTAATTTGTGCCATTACCTAAATCAACTTCTGCTAAACCATCCATATCTAAAAACACACCATCTGGTACTAGTCTAGACATTACTTGTTGTAATTTAAGATGTGTTAGTTGAATCATATCAGCAAAACCAATACATTTACTTACAAGCGATTCTATTCTGCCCTTATACATCCTAGGAGCACAAATAGCATAATTCATTTCAACCTTTGTAGTATCAGCATAAGGTCTTGTCATATTCTCTGCCATTTTCCATTGTAACAAAGTATTTGAACCTAAAACTTTAGCGCCACTGTATAATACTTCTATAGATCTAGACACTCTTTCAAATCCGTCGTTTACAGGAGGGTTAAATGTGTCAGGTTTTTCTAAAGCTTTTTCTAAGCCTTGATCAGTTTGTTTTATTTTAAATACTTGATTAGCGTAAGTTTTGTATTCAAAATACATAACTTGAACAGTGTTTTTGTCATAATTACCCCACCCAGTCACGTATTGTCTGTTGCCAGGTATTTTTTGTATACGCTCTAATTCTTCTTCGCTAATGTTGGGAAACTCTTTTTTAAGTTCTGGAATAGTTATTGATTTAACTTCACCGACATAATATATATCTTCAAAATTAGGATCTTCAGTATAAGAGTAAACCATATAAGCAGGATCAACATAATCAACTGTTATACCTTCGGCTGTATTGAAATCTGTTTTAGTAGCAGCAATACCTAGAACCGTTAAATCCATGTTTAATCTACGTCTTGTAAGGTCATACTTGTTTTGAGCCAGCACGCTTGATATAGTTTCTTCTTCAGCTATTTCAATCGCTTGCTTATAACTTAACTGCATATGAAGTTCTAATTCTTCTTCACTTCCTGGTAATTTATTAGAAGAGCTTTGATACAAATCCATACCTAAAGTATTTTTTAAATTATCTAAGTAGTCTTTAGCTAACATGTCTTCGTATATTTTAGAAGCGTAATTAGTTCTTTTTTTCACTGAAGAAGGATCTTGAGCATAAGCTTTTATATCGTATGTCTTAGCTGATATACCATTTACAACTATGTCAACAAACTTAGATAATATAGGAACTGGCTGCCAATCTAAATTAAGATAAGACAAATCACCGTTAATAGATAATTCATCTTTATATTTTTGCGTAGATTGTTCACCACGAGCGTACAATCTTAATTGATGAAAATTATTCCAATTAGTTAAATATCTATTACCGCTAGTTCTTCCTTGGTCAAACCATTCATTTTCAATAGCCATAGCAACTTGACTACCATATTCCCATGTAGCTTTTTCTTGATCACTAACTACTTGGCTAGGAAAAGCACTATTGCTATTCGTTTGTATATTCATTTAACTTATAATTTTTGATATAGTTCCTTTATTGTCGTATTTTTTAATACCTAAATTCACTGGTTCTCTTTTAACCACAAAGCTAGGTGCGTATCTGTGTTTATTGCATGCCATTAAAGCTAAACCAGAGCTAATAGAAGCATCATGAGAAGTTCTATTGTTTATGTCAAACTGTGCCCAATCTTCTAGCGTTCTTTGAAAATACACATCTCCGTAACCTGTTTCTCTTAGTCCAACAAAATCTTGTATGTATGTTTCAATAGCAGAGGCGTGAGCTTGTTTTATATCTTCACTAGAGTTTGGTATTCCACCAATCTCTCTTTCTGTAATTGATAATTTAGTATATTTTTTATCAGGTCTGTTCATTGCAAAACCTCTATAACCTCTACGTTTAAAATAGTAAAGTAATCTAGGCTTATTATTTTCTGCTAGTATTGGCATGCCATAAAATATACAAGCCATCAATACATCTTCAAAAAATATCTCTGCTGTTTGTGGTCTAGCTATATATTCTAAAAAGAAATGATTAGGAGGTACGTCCTCCATGCTGAATTTAGTTAAACCATGCAAAGATCCGTTAGATCCTCTTTTGTCAACTGTTCCAGATATATCGTATGGATCACATCCAAAAGCTCCACAGTGCTCATTACCTGGATAATATATACCGTTTTTTATTACAACTCTATTTTGTAAATTAATAGGTGGTACCCAAGTAACTAAAAATCTTCCGCTTTTATTAGGTACAAATATAACTTTACTGTTTTTATCGCCATTTTCCCATTGAAAACTTCCTTTAGTTACATTTATAGAATTTTTTAAATCTTCGTTAAAATCTATTTGTTGATATATTTTAGTTAAGTTAAATAAAGACATTTTAGATTCGTCTCTAAAAGCATGCTTAGTTGTACGAGGAAACTGTCTGTAAAATTCATTTAATCCATCTTGGTCATCTTTAAGACCTTCTACCTCATTATCCCAGTATTCAATAACCCCGATTTTGATTGGAGTTCCATGAGGTCCAAACACTTTTCCTTGTGGTGTTTCGAAGACAGGATAGCCATAAGAATCAATGTATCCCTCGTAATTCCACTCCATAGGAATGAACAAAGAATAGAGTCCTGAACGTGTTTGTCCATTAGCATTTCTTTTTTTAACATCTGAGTCATCATATAGTTTTTTAAAATTTCTACCACCTTTGTCTAAAGCGTTTGATGTTGATCCCATCATACATTTACCAATAACTCTAGAACCTAGTCTTAATGTTGTTTTAGTAACACGCCAATTGTTTTGTATATCATTAGGCCTTTCCCATTTACCGCTTTCATCATGTACTAACAATCTTAGTTTTTCACCATCATAAGCATTGTCACCTGTATTTTTCCAATCAATAGTTGTATCAAGCCCAGCAAGATCTTCTGGTTTATCTGTAGATACTATTGATCTTCTCGTAAACTTAGAAGCTGGCACACGATACGCTAGCTCTGTTTTAGGTCGATCCATACCGTCTTGTATTGGCTTAAAAAAGAAAGGGTAGTTAACTGATATTGGTACTACTTTATCTGTAAACATTTTTTTAGCATCACTACCTGATTTTGAAAGTATACCAAAACGTGCATCAGTAGACATTGTGGCCATGTTAACAGTTTCGCCAGATGCCATAAATGAAAATCCAGATCTTCTGTTTTTTAAATAACACATGCCGTAGCTTCTATAATCTGCCCTGCATGCTTCCCAAAATATAAAAAATAATCTATTTGATTCTCTAAAATCTGGTTGGCCAACATCAATTTTTGACCATTGTAAATACATATAATGTGTTCCAGTTAGATAAACAGGTTTGTCTTTGTTTATATACCAAAATCCTTCTTCACGCCTTTTAAATTCAACATCAATATAATCATACCATTGTTCTTTAAAATCATCAGGATATTCTCTCCAATCAAACACTGTTTTTATTCTACTTAATACTTTAGGATAATCAAATCTAGTCCATCTATTTTTTTCAAATTTATAAACGTTGTTTTGTTTTGGTAAAGCTATTTTTAAGTTTTGTATTTCATAAACCTCTCCAATTTCTCCAGTTTTAGAAATAACAATCATATCATGATCTTCGTTATATCCATATTCCCATTTTTTATACCTATTCATTCGTTTAAGAATTTTAGGTTTAACATGGTCAATTAATATTCTATATAAAGTTTGCTCGTACATTATTTAGATCTTCCTTCAGCAAAACCACGAAACGTAGTTTCTTTTTTAACTTCTTTAGGTTTTTCGTCTAACATATTTTGTTCTTCTATGATACGATTGTGTATTTCAAAAGCATCAAATATGCATAATTTTTTTGTAGCTGCAGCGTTTTTAAGTCTGTCAGCTGATATATCTTCGCTTGAATCTATAATAGCTTCTTTAGCAACTTTAATAAGTTCCTCAACTGCTATGTGCCCAGCTCGGATTATATTCAACTTCGTTTCCTTCGTGTTCATACTTTATAACAATATCATTTGATTTCATACAATAAAGACGTTGATCGTCTATAATAAATTCCCATTCGCCGTTAGGTGTGTAACCTATAACGTCTCCCTCGTTAATTCCTAGCGCTTCTAAAGAGCTATTACCTATTTTTAATATACCAATAAGCTTTCTTTCTTTATCTGCTGTTAAATAATTGTCGTTTTTTAACGGCATTATAAAACATCTATCTCCAAAAGACTTCCATTGATTGTTTCTTTTATATAAATAAATTTGATCTATTTGACAAAAATAAAAATTATCGTGAAAAAAACTTCTACTTTTTTTAAGTTTTCCTTTCATGTCATAAAATGTTCTAAAAACATTATGATGTATAACTATTATATCTCCTTTTTTAATAGGAGTTTTATAAGCTTTAGGTGTTTCAATTACTATAGCTAAATTATTAACTGATTTAAATGATTCAATATTAGTGTTTAAAACTAATTTTTTTTCATTTATAGTAATTTCATTATTATATTTTTCACCTAGCGGTTTTATAATAAAATCAAAAATACTTTTCATTAATACTCTAAATCATATTCAACAGATATAGCCATGTTAGAATTAAATTTTTTCCATGGCAATACCTCGTTGTTTTTCTTTATATGAATATTATAAGAACTGTCAGACTCTTCATATAAAATATAAGCTATTTCATGCCCGCCATAGACTTGTTGTCCAATAGCATAATGCATAGCATCATTTTTATAATCAGATCCAATACTAATCTTTCTTATATTATTCTGCATCTTCTTTTTCGATCTCCTTGTAACTACCGTCTTTAAGATCAATATTCACTTGGCCGTACTCTTTTTCTAGTTCTTTTTTAGTTTCGTCAATTTCTTTAGAAACTTCTAAAACTTGAGTATGAACACCTTGTTTTTGAGACTCTAAAACACCTATAGTTCTAAGTAGCTCATTTAATTTTCCTTGTTGATCGTTTACAGTTTTTAACTGTTCTTCTGTAATCATTTTTTTTGCGTCTTCCATAATTTAATTTAATTTAATTGTTTAATATTTACTTATTTATATAGTCACTTGTATATTAGTTATTTACCTACTATCAAGTTTGTTGCAGCATTAGCTGCTGGTACTAAAATGTAATCAAATACTACTGGAAGTATTGATCCAGCTGGTACGTTTAAAAA
>Ga0209337_1001273_pt1 | contig 19310 bp, 24 predicted proteins | sample LinPmetageLP53_FD_184044 | JGI IMG/M metagenome (GOLD analysis project Ga0209337, IMG submission 184044) | Marine viral communities from the Pacific Ocean - LP-53 (SPAdes) (version 2) | ecosystem: Environmental > Aquatic > Marine > Oceanic | place: Pacific Ocean | collected 2010-02-08 | reverse complement strand
GAACCCAAATGCTTGCGGTCACACACTGTCACCACATCTCGCACATCGTAGGCGTTGAGATCTCGTGCAGGTTTGTATTCACTGCAAGTAATGCCAGTTTGTGTGGGTGGTGTGGGTTCTGGATACCTCATCATTCCTGCGACCCTTGGCGACTCTGCGCCATCAAGTGTTACTGGATGAACATCGTTGTTCGGGTCTCGCAAACAATTGTGCAAGTTTAAGAACTCAAGCATCTCCGTCTTCGAGGTGGGAACATCGATCTCCCACCAGTCCTTACCAAATGCTTTCTTCGCATCCGATTGGGTCCCTGCCCAACCACCTTTTTGATCATAATATAATCTCATAACTTCCCCCTACTCCGTAAAGCATAAATCAAAACTGTAGTACGGCTCACAATAGCCCCACTTACAAAACGGCATCTGCAATGATGCATGAACCGCCCACTCGAATGGCCCTGCCTCAAAACAAACACGCCAATTTCTACCGTAACCTCGAACCTCGTTCTGCTCTGGGTTGTCGATACGAACCTCAATGTCAGGATCAAACCCAACATCCTCGCACCACTTACGTAATGCCTTGTACAAACCCTTCGCGGCATTGGCCTTGGTCTTGTACCTCTCGGGGTTCCAATCTATGACCATGGTCCCCTCTTCCATACAATCAACTTTTAACATTTGTTTTTCCCTTTGATTTGTTTTCTACAAACAAACTACTTGTGTTTGACACACAACACAACCCTTTTATTGGTTTGAGGACAAAAAATACATATAGGCCACACAGCCAGAGATTTTTTTTTTTTTTTTTTTTTGCATTCAAATCAACTGTCCTCAGCGTCCTCAAACGTCCTCAGTTCAAGTATATATAGTTCAAACTGCCCTGAATTGAGGACAACGTGAGGACAGTGAGGACGTTTCTGTAGAGAAAACCCCTATATAGAACTGATTGATAAAAATTATTTCTTGGATTAGGTTGGGATAAACATACAAATGGGGATCGTATGCCGAGCATAAAAAAGAAGATCGAAGAAGAACACAACCGTCAGTTAACAAACCGCCAGATGACTTTTGCTAGACACATTGTGGAAGGCATCTATTCGAACGCAGAATGTGCAAGGAAGGCAGGGTATGCCACTGACCTAGCAAAGAAACAGGCTTCTGTTTTACTGAATGGTCGGGACTATCCTCATGTTCTGGAATATATCCAAGAGATTAGAGAAGAACGCGAGAGAAGATATGGAGTGTCCACCATTGGGCAACTCGAAAGACTACATAAATTATCTCTTGGTGCTGAAGACGCAGGACAATTTTCTGCGGCAATTAACGCTGAGAAAATTAGATCTGCATTAGGTGGTTTGACCATTGATCGAAGAGAAACAATCAACACCATTGATCAACTGTCTCGAGATGAAATCACTGCTCGACTGGCTCTTTTGCAGAAACAATATCCTCAAGCTTTTGTAATCGATGGAACAGCGGAGGATGTAACAGATGAGCAAGGGACCAGAGTCGAACTTTTGGAAGCAGATACGCAATAATCTACCAGAAAAATGTTTTGCTACACGGATTGAGAACAAGCATGGGGGTGGTGTTCCTGATGTTCACATGGTCTGGGACGGCAAAGCCTTTTGGTTTGAATTGAAAGTAGCCAAAAGTAACGCAGTCAACATCAGCCCTCATCAAGTTGCTTGGAATATGGCCTATCACGCTCGAGGAGGCTCAAATTTTTACTTAGTAAAGAGGGCCGTGGACAACCATCTATTTTTATTTGAGGGTGATCAGGGGCCATCTCTGAGCCAGAGCGGTATATCGGGGGCCGAGGGCCATGACTTTGCGAATCTTGCGGCTCTGTGGGTTTTTCTTGCGGCTCGACTTGCGGCTCGAGGTGCGGCTTTTATACCTTGCGGCTCAACTGGCGAAATAAAAACCGCTCGAGCTTAGAGTTGAGTTGCTCGAGCGGTTGCTTACCAGGCGGTGGAGGCTAAAAACCGCCTGGAATGTGTTTTAATGTTTTACTATTGCAATTGATTTTCCCTTGCTCGATCCCTTGCAAAGTTTGCAAGCGGTACATTGCACCCTTCGACCTGCCTCTTTTGATGCAGGACACAAGGCTTCGTTCTTTTTGTCTAGGTCACCTAGATCTGCAATCACTCGGAATGTTCGGTTGCCTTGTTTCCATTGTGCAATGGCTTGCTCGTGATTGTCTGCGCTTTGCATTGCTATATCGGGACGCCAATTTGATTGATGAGTGTACGCGGTCCAAGTTGTGGCGTCTGTTAGTAGCTGTTCCCAAACGTGATTAGGGACGGCCGCTGGATCACCATAGGTTCCAATCCTTACGAAACGATTAAGGCCAAGTAAAATTCTGGACCACTGAAAATCGGCTTTTGGATATATGCCGCGCTTGTAAGATTTATAAACGATTGTTGGACCTTGCCCTAAGTTTACGTAGCAATCCCTTTTGATTGCTTGCTTGCGGTCGGGGTCTGTTGTGGGCGTACCTCTAAATTTGCAATCGCCACAAATAGAAAAGTCTTCACCAGTTTTCGATGCTTCGAGGGGTGATATATCCGACCTAATAATATAAGTTTGCAGGACCTTGCCTGTTTTTGTGTTTCGATCACTATAGGTTGCAATCGCTACAATTGGTTTACCATCCAATAGGCTTGGCCCCTTGTATATGATACCGTTTTTCATTTTGTTTTCCCTTTTTGTTAATGCTTATTTGTACCATTTACACAAGTTAAACACAAGCATTTAGAGCTCGAACTTGCGGCTTTGCGGCCTTGCGGCCCGACGGCGGGCCGTCGCGTCTCGGGCCAAAGGTCCGAGACAAACAAACATGTGTGCGCTAGCACTCCATACAAAACCATAGGACCCAAGACCTTGTGTCGTGGGTCACATAGAGTATCCGAAGGATTCTATTTTAAAGTCGACTAAGCGGTAGAACCCGCCCCCCCGAGGGGGAACGGGCAGGAGGTATTAGATAATCCCCATCAGCACTGACGCTGAAGATAACGAGTTGGTGCTACAGCATTCACACCAACCTTGATCTTGATCTGGCTCCATTTCGGTTGAGTAGTCGCAACCTTTGTTCATACATATTGAGGGCATCAAGCCATCGTTCATGTAATCTTCGACGAGACTGGAGGGACAATCGTACCCCCAGTCAGCGGTTAGTGTTCTTAGTTTACTCACGATACCATTCTCCTTTCCAAGGTTGATAATAAAAGCTATCGGGTGTGGTCATGGTGTACAGCATACCATCGCCAACCCAAGTTTTACTGAGTTCTAAGAGTTGCATTATCTTTGCTTCTCCCATCAGTTCTTCTTCTCTCTCCTCCCAGAGAGGTCTTTCACTTTCTATCTTCATTTTCTATCTCCTCCAGTACACTACAAAAGAAGTTGTACATCATGTAAGCGGCAGTTATTGCGGCAACTCTCTCGCCACCGTTCAGAAGCATGATCCAATCGTCGACTTCCATGACGCTCTTGGGTGTAACAACCATCCCATTTGGTTTATATATTTCAGAGTACATCTGACGTTCCTTTTGTTTGAGGCCGGGGCCACTTAGCCCCGGCAGTTGATCTAGTCGTTAATCGTAATCGTGGCGGAGAAGTCTTTGTTGTTTATCCACTGAGAAAACTTATCCTCGAAGTCATGATCATCGATGAAGTCAGAGACGATGTCCTTGATTTGATGATCCCAGTCAGAGATATCCAAGGATGATATTCTTTCGTCGACCATCATGTCGATGTCATAAGAATGATCATTGATGTCAAACTCAGGTGAGTGAGTGTCCATCTTGGCTTCGACCGCATCATCCACTAGCTTCTGGATGGACGGTGCGATAAGTTTTAAGACGTACTCTCCGAGGTGTTTTTCGAACTCCCCCTTGTTGGATGCGGCGTCTTCGATTAGATTAGTTGTGTTTAGATCTGACATGTTTACCTCCTAGTCAGTTGGTGGCGGGAACCTCATGTCCCCGCCGATTGAAATTAGTATGGGATCTCATCGTCGAGTAGATCTTCGACTCTGTTGACCACCTTCGGTTTGACTTTGTACTCAACTACTTCGTCAAACTGACCAGTGGTGTACTGACCTTCAGAACTCAGATCACGTCCGACACTACGAAGCATCTCGCGAATCCCCTTGTGCAACTTGAGCAGAGTACTGTATTTTTCCCAGCCCTCTCCATGTTCGACCATGAGTCTGTCTAGTTCCTTCAGTTCACTAATGGTGAACCTGCATGAGATCTCAGTTGATAATAGATCAGTGTAACCAATTTTAGCCATTATAGCCTCCTATAAAATTAAAATGAAACGACCACACACAGGATAACCGTGCCAGCCGTGCCTCAGTCTTTCCCCTGAGCAGGACCGTGTGTCAAAAATCGTCCTCCAGTATGGACGACCGTCAAGAAAGACTTGTGCAAAGAAGTGTCGTAGCGTCCACATGCGTTGACGTAACGACACTTCTTCCTTGTTTCTGAGGCGAATCTCTATGGTATCGTTTCGTCCCATGTAAAAGAGTGCGAAGCTCCATCGGACGGAACTCCAGTGTACTACCTTGGAGTGACCGTCTTTCTTGCATTTTTGATACGCTGTTCTGAACAGGTTTAGACCTGTGGTCGGTGCCAGCACGGTTATTATGTGTGTTGTTGTTTGATACCCGATGCCCGGGTAAGAACTACCCAGCCGGGGGGCCGAGATCTGCAATCAATAAGCAAGGGTCGGCTGGAAGTTCTTAGGATGATTCGGAGTCGTCTTCCGAATTATCCGGCCCGGATCATGACATCGGGTATGCCATTGAAAGATAGACGCCGTAGACGTGAACTTCGAACATGACTGCTTTGACTCAGAATAATCATTCGCCGCCCTGCTGACATAAGCCAAGGCATGATTATTCTGAGTCATTAGGAGCAGTCACAAAGAAATGCTTCGCGTCTATCAAGGATACTTAATCGTGGCTCGATGCCTCGATTAAGTACAAATCTCTTGTGACCTAAAATATTTTTGACAAGTAGCATGGATGGCGGTCCATCTTCTGGATTATCAAGGAACGAGTTTCTTGATTCGACTGTCAGTTCGAAGACTGACAACGGCACAACGTGACGTTAGGGGTTACTGTTCCCTGGCGCAACGGTGCAATGTTCGGGTCGACATGTGCACCCCCCCGTAGAACGGGTAGGTGTGTGTCGACTGTCTATAAAACATGGTATTTCAAATTCATTCGGGTATAATTTCATTGCACTTGTGTGTAACAAACAACGGGTCCCTATGGCCCAGGAAAAATTGTGGGTGTAAATTCATTTGAGTTTGTTATACAATAATCTGGAAAGCAGGGTTTCGTATGGCAGAAAACAAATTTATGCAGTTCATTCCACCGCAACTTCGAGGTCCAGCGACTGATGTTGGTATCTTTGGTCGTGTAGCGACGGACAATGTTTTAGGTTTTATTGACAATTATCTTTTTGACGGCAAGGCGAGACGTTTTGACGATGACTTCGAATCGACGGGCGAGACCCTTGGGACCGCGCTCCGGGAAGAGCCTATTGAGACAGGCAAGGCCCTTGGCACTGGGATCTACGAGGGTGCGAAGAGTATTTATGATGATCCTGGCGCGGCGGTTGATTCTTTTACGACGGGGCTTGGTGAGACTTTTGACAGGTTGAACACGCCGTATGATCAGTTGGATTTATCTACGGAGGAGGCGCAGCGTGAGAGGGCCGGGGACATAGCTATTTTTGGCGAGGCTCTTGGTGCTGGGGGTGTATTGACCAAGGGTTTAACTTCGTTAGCCAAGAAGCAGTTAAAACAAAAGGTCATTGAGGAGAACCCTGGTTTAAATGAGGATCAGGTTAATTCGATTGTTGAGGATACTGATTATGATCCTACGGAGGGTTTTGGGTACGCGACTCCAGGTTTTGGCGATCCAGTTCCGATTGAAACGGCTGGAGATGCGATGGAGAATTTTTTTCTAGATGATCGCGATGTAGATGTAGATCCTGATTACGTGGCAGACATGGGATACGATCCCGCTGCGATTGAAGATGTTGACGGCAATTTATATGGTCCACCGGATACTTTTGACGAGAACAATCCTCCTGAGATTGAGGATCTTATGGAACCCAACCTCATAGTTGATATGGGTCAGCCTTATCGCATAGGGGACACCGTTCTTGATGCTGACATGGGTGAGGGGGTTGTCGATGATGGTGGGATGATAAACTACAATGGGATTAGGATTTCTTCGGATAGACCTGTTATAGGTGTGGATATAGACGAGGTTGGCAGAGATATCACATTCGCCGGCCCCATGACAACATTTGAAGAACTTGTGGAGAGGGGATTTGCTGATCCAGATGATGAACTAGCTCGTATTGAGACATTGTTGCCAGAGGCACAGGTAGCGGAGAGGGTTGCAGCGAGACGTGAAGCGGTAGCTGAATTTTTTTCACAGAGGGGGTTGAGTCCTATAAGTGCCCGAGAAGCACTTGTAGAGAATAACAGACCTATTTTGATGCAGGAGTTAAGGGAGTTTGTGAGTCAACGGACCCAGCAGACTTTACCTAGTGAGAGTGACATATTTTATCGAATAGATTCGCTCAATGGCGTTCCTGATTTTCCAGATGAGATTACTCCTCTTCCAAGGGAGGCTATTGAAGTAGACGAAGATGAGATAAGGGACGCCATCTTATTGGACGACGACGCTGATATACCTGTAGATGGGAACGAGCTAGTTAACGACTTCTTACCCAATTACGCACGGTATACTCAGCTTCCTCCTGATTCAAACACTAACGTTCAGGGATTCGATACAACTTGGTTAACTGCTCCGGGGTACGGTAGATTTACGAATGATGCTAACACCCCTGTTGAAACAATACCAAGTGAACCCGCTGAGTTGGCTGCTGGGGATATAAAGTTAACTGGAGAGAACAGTTACTTAACCAGTAGGATGGATACTGCTTTATCAGCGTTGTCACAAAATCAGACTAAGTTTGCTAGTATGGAACAGCTTGTTAACACGTTAACGAAAAAGTACGGCGTACAGCCAGCCGAGTTACAGGCTAGAGGAATACCGACGAGTCAGGTTGAGGCGGATTTATTATTTACCAATAACTTTACTCCGAAAGCTGATTTTGATTTTTCAAAGGACAAGGTAGATCTGAATAATCCTTTCTACCAAAACATACTAAACAAAGATCCGTTTGTGGTTCGTACGTTAGGTGGTGGGGATGCGGCTTATCCGGGCGAATTTACCAAAGGTGTTACAAACTACAAGGTGACGATAATTGGTTTAGAAAATCGACGTGATTTGTTAGATCAAGGGGTCAAGGACGCTGATCATCTAATGGGGCATCAAATGCAGATAGATGGTCCGACGGTTGTTCACATAAGGACGGGCGAGTTCCCTGTTTCAGCGGGTGGATACGACAGGAAGAAGACATTTCATTTAGGTGAGATACAGAGTCAGGTTGAGAAGAACTCAAGGCCATCTAGGAGAGCCAATGATTTGGTGTCGGCTGTTGAGAAAAAAATGAAACTCCCTGACAATTTGGAGTACAGGATTCCAGAGGGTTTTTCCATGGATCAGGTTGCCAATGATTTAAAATACACGTCGGGTAAGATCCTTGAGATTCGTCGATTAAAGGAGGCAATGGATGCGTATGACGGAGGGGACACGGATGCATTAGAAAAATATTTTGCTACGGAAAGAAACGGTGGCCCTGGTATGATTTCTAACACTGCCAAAACTGCTAGTGAAATCATGGGGAAAACGGAAACACAGTATTATAGAAGTAGTGCAGATCAACGTTTTGAGACACTACAAGCAGAAACAGATAAAGTTCTTGATAAATATAATATATATGAGAAGGGCAGTGGCAAGGTATATACGGGCGGTGCTTTAGTTCTTGATGACTTCGAAAAAAATCTTATTCAGATGTATAACAAAATGCCAGATAAAAACAAATTTTTACCTGCTGCTGCAATTGAAAATGCAAATACAGGAGTTGGCAATTTTTTCCAAGATGTTATGAAGTTTGGGGGCGAAAACTTTAACGCCAGTGATTACGGCGTTGGTTCTGTTTTTACCACTAACCGCATAACGAGGATGGGGATTAAGGAAGCTTTACAGCAAGCCGTGGACACAGATGCGGACTTCTTTACTCTTGGTACTGGGCAGATGGCGAAGGACATGACTTACGGTAGATTGAGTGGGCAGCAAGAATACTACGACGAGATTGTACCTAAAACGTTTAAAAACATTATGGAAGAGATTTCTAAAAAACACGGTATCAAGCCACCAAAGCTAATCAATCGTAAGATGGAGACGCTGGACGAGTATGGAAAAAACGTTGTCACAAGATTAGTTCCAGGCATAGAACTTACGGATGAGTTACGCGAGATATTCAAGTCTGGAAAAGTAGAAGCATTTAAAGAGGGTGGACTTGCAACATTGTCCTCAAGCTTACGTCCCAAACTAAGACCCGGTACACTAGAGTCGTTAAAAGAGCAAATTGAAAGAGATGATAGACAGACAAAAGGGTTTGGTGATTTAGAATATAGAGCCGAGTTGGAGCCACAATTTTCGTATAATCCTATAGCTAGACTTGGTTATGATCCTGATAGACATAGAGTTGTAAACGTTCCTACTGGTCCCGCAGGTTATCGAGAAGGATTTAGCACTGCACTTTATGCAAATAGATTACGTGGAGGGGAAAAAACTATAGCAAATTTAATGAGCTTGGGTCTTTCACGCGAAAATGCTGAACGTATAAAAACAGATAATATTATTACCAGTTCTAATTTAAGTGTTCCACCTGTAATAGCTCATGAGTTTACTCACAGAGGTTTTAACTTACTAAGAGAAGAACGAGATAAAGACCCTGAAGCTTTTAATGAAAAGTATGGTAAAGAAGCAGGTGAAATTTTAAATTATAGTAAACATAAATATCCTGGTGGGATTGGACAATCTTTAGAGGAATATTATGTAGAAATGTTTGATGATTTGGATACAAGATTTAACACAAGCAGTCAAAGAGTTGACGAGGATTATGAAGACTTTCCTAAGAATACTATAAGAGGTACAGTTCAAAGTTCTTTTGCAGGACCAACTAAACCATTAAGAGATTACTCTCCTGAAGCAGATGATAAACGTTTTGAACAAATACGGGCTTTTCAAGATAAAGTTTTAAATCTTCGAGGTATAGATAAGGGTATTCTTAGATTAATGGACGCGGCTCAAGATATACTTACTGAGCGAGGAGAGCCACCTAAAACTAAACCTAAAACTAAACCTAGAATAAAAGAAGAGAATTTAAACTTCTTTCAAAAGATTGGTAAGGCCGTTGGTTTAAAGGATGGTGGTCTAGCTACCTTGGCAAAAGAGGTATTATAGGTTAGAGTAATTGTAAACAAGGGACGAGGACCGAGACATGGGATTCTTTGCTGATTTAAAGATGGCGTTTAATCCATCTACACAAACCAAGGATTATGCTGCGCGGACGGCGCAAACTATGGCAAATCAACAGGGCAAGAGTGTTTCTGATTCTAGAGAAGCGCAGAATTACATGAAGAAGAAGGGTGTGACTTTAGATGATAGGAATGACATGACACTTCTGAGTGCCAAGTCTTCTCCTAGTAAAAAGAGCAGTCCGACCGATAACATTGTTAAATCTCTCAGACCAAAGACAAGACCGAAAAATTTTATTAGTGTCCCTGGTGAGGGAAACGTAGAAGTTCCTCAACGCAATCCTTTTGTGGGATCTTTGTCAGCGGCAGAGGCTTCCGTTAAGAAAAAGTTTGCTCCTACTATAACCAACAAGGCTGCACCCAACCAGCCTGTAAAACAAAAGCGTGGCAACAAGAAACCAAATGCCTTGGGATATGGATACTATAATCGTCAGAATGTTTGGATACCGCCTGATATAGATATACAGGACGGCGGTGGTCCGGGGATCTCGGGTCAGGTCTTTGGATCTCGTGGTGGCTTGGAGGCTGATGCATATCCCTACGGTAACGGTGACGGATATGTTACGAAGGAAGAGGCTGAAGCTGCTGCGGAAGCTGGAAAGTTTAAGTATGGCATTGGTAGTTTGTCCAATGCTGTGGGCGCAACACCATTTGGATCAGGGGAAGCTCCGACTGGAATTGCGGGAGTCGTAGCCCGTGGCGGGGCACTTGGATCTTTGATGGGTAACGAGTACAAACCAAGGGGTCGAATGTTTGGTCCTGACGGTGTATCCATGACCCAGGAGCAAGTTGATAAGTACATGAAGGAAGTTCAGCAGAGGCGGAATCAGGCTGCTATAGATCAGCAGCAGCTTATCTTACATGGTTCGCCGAGTGATGACAGGCCAGCTTCTACGGAGGTTGTAGGAAAAGAGCCAGACGATCCATGTCCAGAGGGATACATGATGGACCCGACTACCAATCAGTGTGTTATGGACCCTTTTAAAACACCGTTCCCTGATACAGTAACCGGAGGCAGTATGCCAGTGGCAAGTGGGGTATCTCCGTATACTCAAGTTGCTAACATGACCTTGGGTCAATTAAACCCAACAGTTACAGCAAACGTAAATCCATTGGCGATGCAACAGGCAAACATGCCACCGCAGGGTGGTCTTGGGTCCTTGTCTCCTGTAACAAGTAGAACAAGTTAACGGACCATGAATCTCCAAGCTCTTCCAGAGGAAGCACTGAAGGAGATCTTGGCACTTACGGAGGCCAAGAAGAAGTTAGATATACGTGAAGAGGCGATTGATAAGTTCATGCCCTTTGCTCATCATGTGTATGAGAACTTCATTGAGGGACGGCATCACAGGGTTATTGCGGAAAAACTTGAACGTGTTGCACGAGGGGAACTCAAGAGGCTTATAATTAATATGCCGCCTCGTCATTCGAAGTCGGAATTTGCCAGTTTCTTAATGCCAGCATGGTTTTTGGGCCGTAATCCTAAGTTGAAGATCATTCAGGCGACTCACAATACGGAGTTGGCGGTACGATTTGGGCGTAAGGTTCGGGATTTAATAGACGATCCAGCGTACAAAGACATTTTTCCGGACACAAACCTGAAGGAAGACAACAAAGGTGCGGGTAAATGGCAGACAGACAGGGGTGGTGAGTACTTTGCTGCTGGTGTTGGTGCTGCGGTTACGGGTCGTGGTGCGGATTTATTCATTATTGACGACCCACATTCGGAACAAGACGCTCTAAGTGAGAGTGCGTTCGACAATGCGTACGAGTGGTACACTTCTGGACCTCGACAGCGTCTCCAACCGGGTGGATCTATCATCTTGGTCATGACGAGATGGGGTAAAAAAGACTTGACAGGCCGTTTGATGGCGGCACAGGGTGGTGATACCATGGCGGATCAGTGGGAAGTGGTAGAATTTCCTGCAATTCTGCCCTCAGACAACCCATTGTGGCCTGAATTTTGGGAAAAAGACGCATTGTTGTCCATTAAGGCGTCACTTCCTGTAGGAAAATGGAATGCACAGTGGCAACAGACGCCAACTACGTCCGAATCGGCCATAGTTAAGCGAGAATGGTGGCAGGATTGGGACAAAGAGAAGATTCCTAGCTTGGATTACATCATACAGGCGTACGATACGGCGTTTTCCAAGAAACAAACAGCGGATTACTCTGCAATTACGACGTGGGGTATCTTTAAACCAGAGGAAGGTGGACCAGACAACGCGATATTACTGGATGCTAGACGTGGTCGGTGGAATTTCCCTGAATTAAAGGAGATAGCCTATGAGGAACACGAGTATTGGGAGCCAGATATGGTATTGGTTGAGGCGAAAGCAACGGGTACACCGCTGATAGATGAATTAAGGCTTCGTGGTATTCCAGCTTTGGGGTTCTCACCGGGCAAAGGAAGCGATAAGGTAACGAGAATGCACATGGTTGCGCCATTGTTTGAAGCTGGTATGATATGGGCACCGATGCATGAGAAGTTTGCTGATGAAGTGGTCGAAGAAGTAGTTTCATTTCCTAATGGCGATCATGACGACTTTTGTGATAGTATGACATTAGCATTGATGCGTTTTCGTCAGGGTGGGTTTATATACCTACGTGGTGAGAACGAAGACGAAACAGAATGGAGGCCCCGTAAAAGGGTGTATTATTGATGGCATTACCACCTAACATGGTTACTCCAGGTTTAGATCTGGATGACACAGAGGGACTACCAGATGTAGAAATCCCTATCGATGTACCAGAAACCTTTCCAGGTGGTGCAGAAGTCATAGAAGACGGAATGGGTGGAGCCATTGTTCAAGCTCTGATGATGGCAGATGAAATGCCACAGGAAGAGTTAATACCGTTTGACGCAAACTTAGCTGACTTTCTGGATGATTCGGTCCTTGGATCGCTGTCCTCGGAATTAAGGGGATTATACAAGGATGATCTCGATTCAAGATCCGAGTGGGAAGACACATACGTCAACGGTCTTGACCTATTAGGCATTAAGACAGAGGACAGGTCAACGCCGTTTGAAGGGGCAAGCGGCATTGTCCATCCGATGGTTAGTGAGAGCGTGACTCAGTTCCAAGCACAGGCATATAAGGAACTTCTGCCATCGGGTGGGCCAGTTAGAACTAACATTGTGGGTCTAAAAGATGCTGCTCGTGAGGATCAGGCTACTCGCATCAAGGACTTCATGAACTATCAGATTACGGAAATTATGGAAGAATACGATCCGGACATGGATCAGATGTTGTTTTATTTACCCTTATCTGGATCTACGTTTAAGAAAGTATACTTTGATCCTACGAAACAGAGGGCGGTATCTAAGTTTATTCCAGCGCAGGATCTGGTTGTACCGTATTCAGCGACGGATTTGGCGACGGCGACGAGGGTTACGCACGTACTTCGGATGGATGAAAACGAAGTTACGAAGATGCAGTACGCGGGAATGTACCGCGATGTAGATCTGGTAACTTCGGAAGAGGGAGACGAAGATGCTGTTAAGCAGAAGGTCAACGAGCTAGAGGGTTTATCCAAGAACTATAGCGACGATGTGCTAACGATTCTAGAGGTTCACGCCGATCTGGAGATAGAAGGATTTGAAGACAAAGACCCAACGACGGGTGAGGCTACAGGCATTAAGCTTCCTTACATCGTTACGATTGACGAGAACTCCAATCAGATTTTGGCTATCCGTAGGAACTACGGGATGGATGATCCGATTAAGAAAAAGACTCAGTACTTTGTGCATTACAAGTTTATGCCGGGTTTGGGTTTCTATGGTTTTGGTTTGATTCACATGATTGGTGGATTGGGTCGAGCGGCTACTAGTTTACTACGTCAGTTGATCGATGCGGGGACACTAGCCAACCTACCTGCTGGTTTTAAAGCCCGTGGAGTGAGGGTACGAAATGACGATGAGCCGTTGCAACCAGGTGAGTGGAGAGACATTGACGCCCCAGGAGGGAGCATCAGAGACGCTATTATACCGCTACCATACAAAGAACCATCGGCTACACTAGCCTCGATGTTGGGTGGATTGGTGCAAGACGGACGACGCTTTATTGCTTTAGCAGATCAACAAATCGGTGACATGAATAACGAGATGCCTGTTGGCACGACTGTGGCTTTGATTGAACGTGGCATGAAAGTTATGTCTGCGATTCACAAACGTTTGCACTACGCACAGAAAACGGAGTTTCGTTTACTGGCGCGTATCTTCGCCGAGAACCTTCCTCCGATGTATCCGTACGCGGTTGCGGGTGCACCGTCACAGGTCAAGGCTGAAGACTTCGATGGTCGGATTGACGTCCTCCCAGTCAGCGATCCGAACATCTTTTCAATGGCGCAGCGGGTGACTTTAGCTCAAACGCAGTTACAGTTGGCGCAATCTAATCCCCAGATGCACAACTTACACGCCGCCTATAGAAGGATGTATCAAGCATTGGAGGTGCAGAATATAGACGAGATATTACCCCCTGCTCCACAGCCACAGCCACAAGATCCAGCAACGGAGAATGCGGCTATGATTGGCGGTAAAACACCACAGGCATATCCACAGCAAGATCACGATTCACACATTGCAGCGCACATATCATTATTGGAATTAAGTATACTACAACAGACACCTGCTGTTTTAGCCTCGTTGTTTAGTCATGTGTTACAGCACGTTAATATGAAGGCTCGTACAATTGTACAGAGTGAGATCCAACAGCAGCAGCAACAGCAGATGGCGTTGATGCAGGTTGGGGCACAGCCACCGATGCAACCACCGATGCAACCTGATATGATTGAAGCTCGTGTAGCGCAGGTAGAGACTCAGCTTCTCCAAGAGATTATGCCTATGCTCACGTACAAGGGTTCTGGCGGGGAGGAACAAGATCCTCTGGTTGGTATCCGTATGCAGGAACTGGCTATCAAACAAATGGAGACGGAGCAAAAATCTTCTCTTGAACAGGCCAAGCTTAACTTAGAACAGATGAAGATGGAGCAACAAGCTACCACGGATTCAGCTAGATTAGAACTTCAGGAGCAGATTGCAGACGAGCGCAGTGATGTAAACCGTGAGCGTATTGATGTGCAACGTGAAGCTGTGGCGGCTCGTAGAGGGTACAGATAGATGGAAGGTCTACCAAAGGTAAGCATTGCTGTAGTTGGAGTTGTTATACTTCAAATCGGTGGTTTTATTTGGTGGACTGCCCAGCAAGCTAGTACAATATCGGGGTTGGAGGAGACAGTAAATATCTTAACTGTTGAGAATAACGCCACTGATAAAACAAATCTAATCAGGGACGTGCAACGTAATACAGATCATCTGCAAGAAATCATTGATATACTGGCAGAATTTTATGATGACATGGAAGACGCAGATAATGAGATCTGGGAAGACATAGATATGATCAATGAGGATATGGGTGGTTTGGCTAGTCATATGATGGAGATCATTAAACTGCAATCTCGCATTGCCATACTAGAAAAGACTGTGGAACTTACCCGTAACGACGGCATGTGATATGGACCCTATTACAATTCTTGCAGGTATCAAAACAGGGTTAGCCGCTGGTAAAACCATTGCTGGACTAAGTAAGCAGATAGGACAATTCTTTGACGCGACTGACCAAGCTAAGAAACAATTACAAAAAAAAGGTATATCAAGCAAAAGCACCAATGCTACGGCGTTGGATCGCTGGGCGAAGGTTAGAGCAGCAGCAGAGGCTGAAGAAGAACTCCGCGAGTGGATCACGCAAAGCTACGGAAGATCAAAATGGTTAGAGCTTCTGAAGATAAGAAAAGAAGTTCTACAGGAGAAGCGGGAGGCTGAAGCCGAAGCGCGGCGTGATGCTATTCAGAGACAAGAATTGATGGTTACCATAGTGGGTATAATGGTTCTTCTTATTATGACATTTATAGGAGCCACAGGTTATTTACATTACATGGGTTGGTTAGATGTGAGGGATTACTTTCCATGATTTACGTTTTAGTTTTTCTACATTTTATCAGTACAGATCGATTACAATATTACCAAATAGGAACTTATTCGGATAAACAGGAATGCCTCGAGCAAGCAGAAAAAGCACAGATAATGGTAACACACAACTCAATGAAGGTGACTTGCCTAGAAGTGAACAGCCAACAATAATAGAATGTGGCAAGAAGTTTGCAGCATACGATAAGTTTGGCAAATTAATTATTTTAGGTTATGATCAAAGAATAGTACAGGAGTATGCAGATGCCCAAAGCAAAGTACGATCTGAACGACAACGGAAAGATTGATCCAGATGAGCGAGAGATTATGTTGGATCAGTTGCGTAGGCAGGTTTTAGACGCTGACGCTAAACGCGACGCACAACGTAGAATGGCGTGGTTCAGTTTGACAGGCATGCTTTTATTTCCATTCGGTGTTATTTTTACTGAGTGGGCGGAACTTCCACAAGCCTCAGTGATGTTGGCAAGCATGAGCAATATTTACTATGTCAGTATTGCTGCTATTGTTGCAGCGTATTATGGCTTCACAAACATGGGTAAGGATCAATGACAAAACTTACAAAAGCGAAAAAGAAGAGTCTTAAAAAAGTTGTTACGGGTTTAAACAAAGCTTCTAAGTTGCATGCGGGTCAAGCAAAAAAAATCAAAAAGGTTTTAAAATAATGTTGCAGTTTTTAACACCCCTAGCAAGTTTGGCGGGATCATGGATTGACGCCAAGACTACTAAGCAAGCTGCGGAAGCCAAGTTAAAACTTACAGAAGCAGAAGCTAAAGCAAAGATTCTACTGTCTGAAAAGACAAGCGTTGCCGATTGGGAACGGGTCATGGCAGAGAACAGCGGATCAAGTTGGAAGGACGAATTTTTTGTAATTGTTCTAAGTATTCCATTAATTTTAGCATTCGTTCCAGGTGCCGAGGGCATTGTGGATAGGGGATTTGAACAGCTTCAGAAGGCACCGGACTGGTATTTTTACAGCTTGGGTATTGCAATTTCAGCCTCTTTTGGTGTCAAAGGGTACAAACAGTTTGTAAGGAGAAAATGATGAGTTTCAAACTGAGTAGAAGAAGTCTTGATAGACTAGAAGGAATCGACGATGGCCTACAAGCCGTTGTGAAGATGGCTATCACACTGACCAAAACCGACTTCGGAGTTGTTCAAGGGATGAGAACCATAGAACAACAGAAGGAATTGGTAGCTTCTGGAGCAAGCCAGACTATGAAGTCGAAGCACCTTGACGGGAAGGCTTTCGACATCATGGCGTTTGTGAACGGACGGGCATCCTGGGAATTGAATCTGTATGATGATTTGGCTGACGCAATCAAGGAAGCGGCGACTAATCTGAATATCCCTGTATGTTGGGGAGCGGCTTGGGCTATTCCAGAAAAAGGTTATCCTATGGATATCCGCAAGTGGGAAGGCACCATGGAAGAAGCCATGAACGCCTATATAGATCTAAGACGATCTGAAGGTAAACGTCCATTTATCGATGGACCACATTTTGAACTTATAGATTAGGAAAAACATATTAATCTCATGGACGGTGTTGATTTAGCAAAATATATGTATAAGGTACTACGAGAGCGCGAACAAGATATTGCAAGTGCTCTCGCACATGATGCTGCCAAAGACTGGGAGCAATACAAACTCATGGTAGGTGAGATACGGGGCCTTACCTACGCCCGTGAGGAAATAAAAGCCCTGCTGGAGAACCACGTAGACGATGTCGAAGACCTTATATCTTCCTGAACATGTCGCGCAGAAAATGAACAAAGACCGGGAGGAGGCTACAGCAGCCGACTCAACGTCTGTTGAAGGCGCATATGTTGACGCGAAAGATCGCGTATTAGATCCATCACTTATAGACAAACCGTTATCAGAACGCTTGCCTCAACCAACAGGCTGGCGTGTTTTGGTTATGCCTTATCAAGGTGCAAGCAAGACGCACGGGGGTTTATATATTCCTGATGAAATACGAGACCGTGAAGCGGTAGCCACGGTCGTAGCGTATGTTTTAAAAATTGGACCACTGGCATATAGAGACCCGGATAAGTTCGGGCCTGACTCAGAGCCGTGGTGCAAAGAAGGCCAATGGGTATGCATTGGTCGGTATTCTGGTTCACGATTTAAGATCGATGGCGGGGAAGTTCGTATCATTAATGATGACGAAGTGATCGCAACTATTTTAGAACCAGACGATATAAAACACGTTTAGGAGGAAAAGATGGCAGAAGAAATTATTGAAGAACAAAAAACAGAAGAAGAAGGCGTTGAGATTGAACTTGACGCCCCTGAAGAATCCAAAGAGGAAACTAAGTTAGTTCCTGAATCAGAGGCCGAACCAACGATTGAAGTTGAGACCGAAGCTCCTGAAGAAAATAAGGATGAGGTGGATGAATACGGAGCTAAAGTACAAGCTCGTATAAAGAAACTTACAGATAAGTATCGCAAAGAAGAGCGGGATCGTGAAGAAGCGGTACGCATGGCAGAGACGCTTTTACAAGAAAATAAGAAGCTTAAATCTCAAGTTCATAATCTTGATAAAGGATATGTTAGTTCTGAGGAATCTAGATTAGAAACAGAAGTGGACTCCTTAAAACGTCAGTACAAAGAGGCGTATGAGTCTGGAGATACGGATGCAATGTTCTCCGCACAGGAGGCATTATCTAAAGTTGCGGTGGTACAAGATCGTGTTCGTTTAGCTAAAAATCGTTTGGATCGAGAGAAAAATGTAGAGCAACAGCCTCAACAACAGGCGGCACCTATTACTCAGACACCAGCTAAACCTGACCCTAAAGCAGAGGATTGGGCCAATAAAAATGAGTGGTTTGGTGCAGATGAGGTCATGACTTATGCAGCGTTTGGGATACATAAAAAGCTTATCGAAGAAGAAGGGTTTGACCCGAACACCGATGAGTATTATACTGAGGTAGACAAACGCATTCGTTCGGAGTTTCCACAGAAGTTCCCAACGGCGAAGAAAACGGGTGGAGCACAGGTCGCACCTGCTGCCGCTTCAGCAACCCGCAGTACTGCAAAACAGGGGCGCAGGTCGGTGAAACTATCACCATCACAAATTGCGATGGCGAAACGTTTAAACGTACCGCTACAAGAATACGCTAAATATGTGAAGGATTAAGCTTATGGCAGATAGAACACCACGTAAAACCACCACACGAGAGGATGACTCTCGCAGAAAACCATGGGCACCGCCCAGTCACCTTGAAGCACCAGAAGCCCCTCCGGGTTATGTGCATCGCTGGATTCGAGTCGCAATGCGTGGCGAGGAAGACAAAATGAATGTCAACTCCAAGCTACGTGAAGGATGGGAACCCGTCCGTAAAGATGAGTATCCAGACTATGAAGCACCCACTATCGACGAAGGTCGTTACGAAGGTGTGATTGGACAAGGTGGTCTGATGTTGTGTCGAATACCTGTTGAAACAGTAGAGGAAAGAACTGCTTATTACGGGGGCAGAACCCGCGAACAGATGACTGCTGTAGATCAGGACCTAATGAAGGAACAACATCCTTCAATGCCGATTCAGAATGATCGGCAAAGTCGTGTAACTTTTGGAGGTTCTCGTAGAGACTCCAATTAACTTAAAGGATTGCTGATATGGCAAATACTAATGGTGCCTTCGGACTTCGTCCGATTGGTGTAGTCGGTCAGGCTGCAAACACCACTGGTGCGACAGAGTATCGTATAGCCTACAACAACTCGAACGCGATTTTCCAAGGTTCTCCTGTTATTCCTCTAGCCGCTGGTGTTATAGACCGGGTTGGAGCAGCAGCAGGTGGTACTGTGGGACTCGTTGGAGTGTTTTGGGGTTGCGAATACGTTTCGTCTA
>Ga0209337_1001272_pt1 | contig 19311 bp, 19 predicted proteins | sample LinPmetageLP53_FD_184044 | JGI IMG/M metagenome (GOLD analysis project Ga0209337, IMG submission 184044) | Marine viral communities from the Pacific Ocean - LP-53 (SPAdes) (version 2) | ecosystem: Environmental > Aquatic > Marine > Oceanic | place: Pacific Ocean | collected 2010-02-08 | reverse complement strand
CCTATCACATATGAATGGTGTAGTTCATTTTAATCTAGCAGGACTTAAAGAATCTGGAAGTGATAAACTTAATGGTGGTTTTGCTCTCGGTCTCATTAGGGGATTACAGAGTAAATTAGCACAGATTCCTTATCAGGATAATGAGGCTAATACAGTATCCGCGAATCCTCACTCTTTTGATGTGTGTGTATATAGCGAACAGATTAATAATAAAGGGGATTTCTTCCTCAGGGTAGGCCATTCAGCCTACTCAGTAGAACAAGGAGATCTCATAAATGAAAGTAAGCCCGTAGGTATGAAGGAGGTAGTCTATTATGATGATGGAGATGGTTCTACCTTCGCTGGTAAAACTGAATGGAGAGCAGGTGGTAATGGATTAGTAGCATCCGGAACTAACGGATATAATTTTTCCACTAATATTTGCAAGTGGGATAACCTAAAAATACATTTACATGGTGAAAAAGTGAAGATAGAAATAATGAGTTCCGTGGGTTCGGCTAAGTCTGTTAAAAATCAGTATTATACTATCTGTGATTTCGCACAGGTTACTAACGGAAAGGAGGCTAAAAATAAGAATATAGTAAAGGCTATGGGACAAACTTGTTGGAACTTATATCCTAAGGTAATTATATCTAAAAAGGATCGTTCTGTTTTATTCGAACAATATGCTGGAATGAAAACAACCTTTAAAGGTGTAGCCATGAAATACGGAGATAGCCGTAGGGACTGGATGTGCCGTATGAGGGAAGAAGGCAACCTTAGATATTGTCAGGATATAGACTGCCGTGAAATCTACCAGTTTAGTGATGATTTCCCTATCTATACACAGAAAGGAGTGACTGATACTGGGGCTGATATGACTATAACGGACTATGAAAATATAGTGATCTTAGGAGATGCTACACCTGAATACCTAGGAACTCAACAGGCTAATTTACAGGCCCGTCTAGGATGGAATAGCCGTTCTGTATTAGATAGTTCAGCTGGAACAGTTACTAAGAATAAGGTGGTTTATTTTAGTGATAATGTCCCTGACCTATTAGACTATACATCCATGTTCGTGAGACTGGATAATTTCACACAGAAATCATATAATTCAGGCACAGGTAGGCCCTCTAAGATTTTATATCATGTCCCTAGGTTTGATACATCTAATAGGGAAGAAGGTAATGCTCTATATTTCGAGCCTCACCAACGGACATATATTAAGCTTAACAATTCGGCCCCCATAAAATTAAATGAATTACAACTATCCCTCTGTGATAATGATGAAAGATTATGTAGTGAAGGAGTAGTAGGGAGAACAGTAATATGCCTACATTTTCAGGAAAGTGCTACTCCTATGTTTAAAACTAGATTTGGAATGTAATGTTTTTTAGTTATTTTAGAAAATAACACTAATTTTTAGAAATATTTTATATAGAATTAATATCTATTATAAGATAAATGGATTTTATGCCGGAAGTAGTTGGAGGAAGTGAAAGTGAAGAAGAAGAAATTGTTAAACTAGAAATGAAAGACCTGAGTGATACTACTGATATATTTGATAATGGTGAAAAACCTAAGGAAGAAGTTGCACGGCCACCGGTTAAAAAGGAACGGAAGAAAAGAGTTATGAGTGAAGAACATAAACAGAAATTAGCTCAGGCCCGTGTGAAAGCCTTGGAAGTTAGAAGAGAAAATGCTAGGAAGAAGAAAGAAATAAAGGATCTTAAAAAACAGCAGAAGGAGAATGAATTAGATGAACTAAGAGCATCTGTGAAACCTAAGGCTAAAAAAGTAGTGGAAGAAGTGAAAGAAGTAGTTGTAGAGGAACCTATTATCATGGAACCTAAGCAAATGGCTGGGGCTAATATGACACATTATAAATATACTCAGGATGATGTAGATAATATAACTTTTAAAGCTATATCTAATTACGATGCTTTGAGAAAAGAAAGGAAGAAAGAAAAGGAAATTAAAAAGAAAGAAGATGCTATTAAAGAAGCTGAAAGACAGAAATTACTAAGAGTAGCAACAGGTCTTAAAACTAATGTTACTAATAATATGTGGGATAACTGCTATTAATTATTATCTATCCCAAGATGTAGAGAAATACCCGTTCTGTTTCTTATATTAGTAAAATAAATACAGAACGGATATATTATAAATATTAAGAATAGTTTTCCGGATTTAAATATATTATACATTATATATAAGATGCCTAAGAAATCAGGAGGAGTTGCAAAATCTCTTAAAATTATGAAGGTTAAGGATCTAGAAGATGGTTCTAAATATCCTGAAATAAACCCTATTTTACCTCAGCCCCCGTTTATGTTAATAGGTTACGGATCAGTTAGAAGCGGAAAGACAAATAGTTTAATTAATATGATGAGACGAGATGACATGTATGGAACTGAATACTGGGATGACGTATTGGTAATATCAAATACAGCCGGAAATGATCCTAAAATGTATAAGTTTATGGGAGATGCTTTTAAACTAGAAGATCATTATGAAAATAGAATGATAGATGATTTAGTTACATCACAGAAGAAATATAGTAGAGAAGACATGCCAACCAGTTTATTAATTCTTGATGATATTATTTCTAGGGATTTTAAGAAGTCATCTTCTAATGCTATTAATTCATTAGCAACCCGCTTCCGTCATTATGAACTAAGTATTATGATCTTCGTTCAGTCAGCACGGGCCGTCTCAAATATGATTAGATCAAATGCTACCGATATCCTGATTTATCGTCAGCAGTCAAACCTAGAAATGGATAAACTGAGAGAGGAGTATAGTGATTTAGCACCTAAGAACTTCCAAAATTATTATAATATTTCACAGAAGGAAAGATATGGATTTCTCTACATCGATGCTCAGGAGAACCCAGCTAAGTTCTATAAGAACTTTGAGGAATTAATTGGTGTAGGTGACCGCATGGTTTATACAGGAGACGTTCCGGATCCTGAGGCTGACCCATTTGATTAATTTAATAAAATATAATTAGCGAAAATTTTATATCTTATAAGATATAAAAGATGAGTGTTAGTTATCAAGGGACTATTTCTGCTATTAATCAGGCTAACTCGGTGGGACAAGAAGATAGTAATTTACAGGCTGGAATAACTAGTTTAAATAATCAAAATCTTGCAAACTTTAACCTATTACAGCAGGGGGATCAGTCAAAAGATAAAGGGGAGGAACAGGATAATTTAGCTAGACTAGGTGGATATTCTACGGCCATAGCTGAAAAATATAAGGAGTATCAGGATTTTGTTAAAGAAGGTAAAGATGTTAAAAAGTTAAAATCTGTAAGATTAGCTAGGGGAATAGGGGATCTTTTTACTAAATCTAAGCCACTAGAATACTCGGGACCGGATGCTAGTAGTTTCTCAGCAGAGGGAAGAGATAATTTTTTAGCTGGTAGGAGACAATCCTTAGCTGAAAGAACCCAGTTTCCTGAGGGGACGGGAACTGAGGATGCCCCAGCACCGGCGGGTGATGATGACGATGACCCAGCACCGGCCGATGATGATGCCCCAGTAGATACGGGAGGTGGAGGGCCTGATACTGACCCACCGGATACAGATACAACCCCAGCAGACCAGCCTACCACCAACACAGATCCGCCGGAACCTGAGCCTGAACCGGAGCCATTACAAGATGATGACCCAGCGGGAACGCCGGATGAACCAACTACTAATGGAACTGGAACCACAGAAACTACTGTGGCTAATAATAGCACAGTAGAACCCAGCCCCGACCCAGCAGGAGGAGATGATGCTTCTACATTAAAGACCATAGAAGAGGGAGGTGAAGAAGGTGTAGGATTTGCTGGAAAAGTTGCACGGGTAGGTGGAGGTATTTTCAGTCTAGGAATGTTAGGAGATGATGTATATAATCAGGTAAAAGATAAATCATTTTTTTATGGAGAAAATACAGGAGATAAAGTTGGTAACTTCATGAATGAACTGGGATCCGCTGGGGATGTTTTAGGACTAGCCACAGGTGATCCATTACTAGTATTAGCAGGAACAGGACTGGGGGCCATAGGTTCAGTAGTAAGTGATGTAAGTGAATTATTCTCCCATCATAAGAAACAGACAACTACTAATTCTACACCACCGGCGGTAATAGGACCATCTACGGCACAGAATATAGCTGGATCCGGAGGCATAGCAGAAACTACTGGTTCTTCATTAAGATCCGTCCAAATGGGTGGATCATAAATATATCCGTTCTGTTTCTTATATTAGTGAATAAAATACAGAATGGATATATTTTTATCCTGATCCATCACATAGCTTACATGTATCTAGCATAGAGCCGTCACCTATTAACTCTGTTTTCATCTCATCGCAATGATCTATTAGACCACATGAATGACATGGTAAATAATCATTTTCTAATTCACACTCATGACATATAGTTTCCTGATCTAATGTCATGGTTAAATCATCCGGACAGAACCATTTATTACACCATTCACATGGGGAATAATCTTCATCTATAAGAAGAGTTTGCAACTCATCTATAATTTTTTTAAGATGTTTAATTTCCTCTTCATGTTTAATAATCAAAATATTATTAATAATATCACATGGTAATTTATTCATTATATAGTAAGAGATTTAATTTTTAATATTTTAACTTACTAATTTTTATTTTCTTTTTTTTTATTTAATCATATTAAAATATCTTATAAGATATAAAAGATGACTAGTAGATATTTGGAGTTAGCCTGTTCGAACAAAACCACAGATGACAAGTATTCATACAAACGTGGGATTTCACAATTAAACTTTACCATCCCCGAAGGTAACTTTGTTTTAGATCCTCACTCGGTCCGCCTCGTAGGTGATGTCCGTTTCTTTAAAAATGATAAGGCCGTTCCGGATCCGGTGGCCTCAGGAGATCCCATAGGTATTTCTTCTAAGTTAGGTATTTATTCCCTTTTTCAGTCACTCATTTGGAGATCGTCTAAGCATCAAACCACTATCTCTCATGAAAAGAATTGGAATAGGTGGCTTTCCAGTTACATGGCCGTCACGGGTGGGATGGAAGATCAAATAGGACACCTAGGTGAAACGGCCCTCACTATGCCTAATTATGAATTATCTAATGATAGTGTAGTAGGCCGTGATACTACATCGTCCTTCTGTGTCCCTATGATATGTGGCCTCCTCCAATCAGGACAGAGCCTACCCCTTACTAGTAATACCTTAGGGGGAATTGATTTATCAATAATGCTCGAAAGCGATGCTATGGCTCTACAAGTATTCCCAGCAGACTTTAAAACACGACCTAATACAGCTAATTTCGTGGGTGCTTATTATGAATTATCTAATGTAAAACTTATCTGTTCTGTTATTACTCCTCCTCCGGATCAGCTCTCCCGCCTCCTTTCACAGAAGCAGGGTGCTATTACATATCAGTCAGTCCATTCCTATTATGATACGGCTAATTCTAATAATATTCAGGTATCTATGAACTTCGGTTTATCTAAGGTAAAATCTTTATTCATGAACCTTACATCATCTAATAAGCTTAATAATATCGGTGAGGATAGTTTTGCTACTCTACCTCCTACAAATCTAGATGGGACATTAGCCACAGTGCAAAAAGTAACATTCCTCAGGGGAGGCACTATTTTCCCAAAATTATTTCCCCGTGATACTAATTTTAAAGAAACTCCTACATCTATTTTAGATGATCCAGTAATGTATAGGGACTATGTTAATGCTATTAATAAATATGATAAAACTAGTCACACCTTAGGAGGTATTAGTAACTCTAACAGAGGTATTCTTTCTAAGATTGGAGGACAGGCTGATGATGGAAAGAACAGAGGAGTTCCGTATCAGTTTGTAAATAATGGAGGTGTATTTTTCGGTATTGGATTAAATTATGATAATTATTTAGGAGGCTCCGGAATTGATCTATCTAAACAGGCCTTCGGTATGGCTATGGAATGTGACCTTACTTCATCTAATTCCCAGTCTATTTTCCTCTATGTAAATGCTGAAAGCACTATCCTGTGGAGTGAAAATGGAGTTCAGCTAATTCAGTAGCGAAAATTTAAATTAATTAATACAATCTTTTAAAATTATTTTTATGAATTATTTATATCTAATAAGATATAAAGATGAGTTCTACACCTCCCCAAGATGCCGGTGATACAGCCCCCGCCACTAATAACACAAGCACACAGCCTAATATCCTAAATATTAAGTCTATGGATGTTAATACCATGATGCGAGTAGAAAGTGATGTGCTCGAACCCTTGACGTTTTCCCAAAGTGAAGCAGTATGGGAATTACAGCCTAAGGGCTTCCTTCATCCTAATTCAGCCATCACGATAGGTTTTGATTATAATGCGAATGTCCTACGAGCATTCCCATTTACTAATGTAGGGATCCATTCTGTCGTCCGCCGTGCCGTCCTTAGAACGACTGCTGGACGTGTCATAAATGATACGGATGATTGGAACCAGTTGCAAAGTATCCGGTCTAGTTTCGTGAATAATTCAGCTAATAAAGAAAGGGAACAATACCTCACGGGCCGTCAGTCTGCCTATGAGATTGGATATGATACTGGTAGTGATGTAACTTCTACACATGGATATGGATTTTCTAACGGACAGGATGTTAATAAAGCATCATCCGGAGCCGTAGCAGGTGAAGGTAAGCAGGGACTTTCAGTTCAGCCGGTTCTCCTTAACAGAGCTTTACCGGAGTTCCAAATAAAATTACATGACCTTTTTAATTATTGTAAGGCAGGGAACCAGCTTCCTTTATTTTTGCTCCCTGATGAACGGATCCAAGTAGTCCTCTACTGGGCTGATCCTAAGGGACAGGACAGACTTTCCGTCTCATCTCAGGATAATGCTAAGGTAACTGAAAGTTTTACAATTAATAAAGACCTATGTAAGTTCATCGCAGATTATACTTTCTATGATGGTGAAATTATGGATAAGTTCCGTGGTGAATATGAGAAGGGCCTTACCTTCTCCTATACTGATTACCGCCTCTCTAAGCAGACCCTTACTGATACTACTGCCGTTAATAATGTCCGTAATATCGGTGGAAATGGTATGGTAGTGGATGCTGTGCTATGGGATTATAGTTTATCTCCCACAGTTCTAGATGCTGTTAATCTTTTTGGAACATTCCAAAGTGATGCTCCTAAGACCCGTGCGGGTGCCGGTGATACGGATGTAGAAATACTAACATCTAATTTATTTATTAATAGTGAGTTCCTTTATCCTCAGGACCTTACTAATTCAGCTAGACAATTCCACAATCTTAAAGAAGCTGAGGGCATGGTTCCATTTATCCCTCGGGCCATATATGGAAGACAGGGAGATGAGGCTATTAATGAAACAGATGATTACGCGTTAGAGGGACGGCTAGTAAGTGGAAATGCTGGAAGATCCTTCCATCAAGGTTTCCGGACCTCGGGCCTAGCACAGAGAATTGATAATAGAGGTATTGATCTTCATAGTTCTGCGGAAATGAATGCTGGTTCATACGATCAACGGGCTTTCCTAGAAATTAAGAGATATGCTATTATTAGTAACGGACATTTAGAAACCTATTTCCTTTAAAAGTTGCACGGATAGATTATTATATATGTTAAGATAAATGCCGTTAGATAAAGAAGGAAAACCTATTTTATATAAGCCATGGAAGAATGATACTAAGTCTAAAAAGAAATACTGGGTCTATGTGAAGGCTGATAATAAAAGGGGATATAAAAAAATAGGCTTCGGTCATAAGGACTACGGCCAGTTTAAGGATAAATTAGGTCACTATAAATCACTAGACCATGGGGATCCTAAAAGGAAAAAAGCATATTATAGTAGGCATGGTAAGGCTACCTCAAAAGATACAGCTAAATACTGGTCCCATAAAATATTATGGTAGGCTGTATATCCAATCTGTTTTTATTTCCCTAATAAAGGAAACAGAACGGATATATTTTCTAAAACATTAATTCTATTTACTATATTTTTCTATAATTTCTATTAAACATTATATTCATTATTTCATATTAATAATAAATATATATTATAAAGTAAAGATGGCTGAGTTTCAGGATATAACTTTGCTAGAATGTAACCGGAAATCATCTATACAGAATGCTACGGATGATATAGATAATTCTTTATTCACTAATAGGATGGGAGACGTAATCCAGCTGGATGTAGGTGATACAGTAGAATTAAAATCGGCATTTATTAATAAAAGGGGCTGTGCTGATCCTAACTCATTAGAGTTTAAGGGACAGCAGATAGGGGCTAAGGCTGAATATTTAGAAACCCGTATTATAAGAGAAATCCACATGGATTATAATTTAACCGCAAAGTTGCAAACCAACCCAGCGGATCCTAATGCTTTTACTAATGAGCCTGTAAATACTAATGAAACACAGAGCGGACTAGCATTTAGACAGATAGTAAATGAAAATAGGGAATATAACCTAAAAGATAATGAATTAAACCTAGAAACTAATTTTTATAAAAATACTAATGGTGAAGGATATTTCCATCATCCAAGGAAGTTTGTAAGACCTAGTGATACATCAGGGGCCGGTCCTTTTTATGATAGACCTGAAAACATATGGGATCGTCCTGATGCTGATTTAGATAGTTTTAAGAACGCAGTAGGCGGAGCCTTCGGGGTCCATAATAAAGGTAGCTTTTCGGGTAATTGTAGATATGCTCCTGATTATACAACCGCTTATGGTATTAATGAAGGTATAGGAACCTATGATTATACATTTAATAAAAATGATTATCATAACGTAACAGATGAAATAAATGCTGATAATGAAAAGAAACACGTTGGCACGGCGAGTTATAATCCGGTAGCAAAAGATTATATATGCGAGTTCGGGCAAAATCCTTCGGGGGATGAGCTGAAAATAGGATTTAGAAAATTAGGTCCTAATTATAAAAGAATAAAACAGAAGAATGATAATAGTAGATACACTATGTTCGAGAGAGAGTATGACTGGTTAAGATGGCCCGAGCCACCTGTGACTAATCCTACTACTGGTATTACACCTCCTAAGGAACCTAATTATTTAGATGGTAATACATATATTAATACAGAGAATTGGTGGAGATGGCCGGAACAACAGGGGGCTGGACCACTTGCAAACATTCCATCTAGATTTAAGAGACCTTATTTCCGTAGTCCAGCCATGTTTCCATATCTTAAAAAGTCTAAATTAATTCAGGTCCAAGTAGAGGAAGGTTTTAGTTCTCCTCAGGCAGTAGCGGATCAAATTACAGAACAATTACAGCAACAGGATACAGATAGCCCCGAGATATTTACGGATACTGATAATATAGAGGTAACAGCCGTAGGGCTGAATAAAGAGGGAGTAGTTAGGACCCCATATTCCCTAGCATATACTACTAGAACCTATGAAGCTGTGGAGTGTGCTAATTTAAAAGATTGTAATTTTGATAAATACCCATCCTATTATATAAAAGCTGAATATGTGAAGGCGGGTGGGCCACAGACCTCATTTGAGTGGTTTAGGTCATTTCATAATGTAGGAATAAAGAGACCCGATTTATATATAGCTGGAACCGGTGTAAATAATTGTTATGGACGTATTCCTAAACCTGATAAACAGGCCCTAGGGATGGATCCTAGTGAGCCGACGGGTAATCAGGATATTTTATTAGGTTCATTTACTCAGCCTAATTATATACAGAATGCTATAACCATGGATGCTACTTTTAAAAATAATACAACTAGCTCTATTACTACTTCATGGATATATAATGCTAAAAACTTAGAAGCACTACAAGAACTATTTGACGTTCAGGGAAAATATCCTGAATTATTTTATGATTATAATAAGGATTATACAGAAAACAAAGTGTTTATGAATAAGGAACTTGATGCTGATGGGAATACGGCATTCGGGGAAGTTGCAACCATAGAGACATCCCGTTTCCTTCATATTAATAGATTTGATGAAAGTGCTATTGTAGATCAAACCCTTTATGATGGTAAAAACCAGTTTAATATTCTAGGAGATGATGGATATGAAGCCTTTACATATACTACTGGTGCGGGTGCTGGTCTGCGGACATTTGATACAGACCATAGATCAGTTCCATTCTTTTTTAAATATGATAAAACATTCAGGAATGTGGATACCGGTGGATATGATAAAACAGAACTATCATATGGTTTTGCAACCAAGACTAAAATAGGTGGAGTATATTATATAGTTCTTCATCCGGAATTAATGAATGGGCTTAGGCCCGACGTATTCCTTTTAAGAGGTGGGGCGGAGCCTTTCACCGCTTCGAACCCCGTTGATCCGGCAAAAGTTAAGGTATGGAAATCAGCTTCTATTACTGCTAATACATGTATGATAGGATGGGATCATCATTTTACTAGCTGGGGAAATCTATTCCTCACTCAATTTACTGGTAACATGTTACAGGCTTTTGATGGTTCATATCAATACGGACAAGATACGGGTGCTGGATATATAGCCGGTTTAACTAATACAGATAGGTCAGTTAATCTAACATATTTAGGAGCTAATAATGTAGCATGTGTCTATGATAATATTTCCGGCAAATTTGGATTTGAGTATTTACACATGCCTGAATATATAGGAAATCAGTTCGATAGTGGTTCTACTGATTTTATAGATGCTAAGGAAAAGACGGCTGGTGAGGAGAAGCCTATTATAAGTGATGCTGGTAATGAAGTTTATAAAATAAATAAGAGATTACATAAATGGACCTTCTGTCCTGATATGGCCCCTTATGTAGATCAGTCCGGAGAAATAGTGAGTGATAATACTAATATAGGTAATGTAAGACTGGATCCTATTAATCTTAATTTAAGTCCGTGGCAAATCTATGATAGTCATATGGGTGTAACATTTAATTTTGGTAAATCAGCAGAGGTAGATACTAGAAAATATGATGTATCACAGGAAACATTATGGAATAATTCAGTCTTAGGTATAATGGGCTTCTCCTACGATCAGTTTAATCCTAAGATCATAGATGCTACTAATAATCAACAGGCTAGACTTAGATATAGTAATATAAGGAATGTATATAATCCTACAACTAATTCACAGGTAGTTAATACAGATAGCAACCAGTTTAATACTAATCCTTTCGGGGCTATACAATATACTACCCAGTTACCTCTTGGACTAGTATTTACTATAAAGAACCCAACTACATGGCCCGTTTTTGATAGTGTAAGCAAGATACAGACAACTACATGGGGATATTTACCTGCTATTAGTCAGCAGACATCATCTATAAAGATAGAAGGTATCAATCCTCCTAAGACTATACTGAGACCATATCTAACAATAAGAAGTGATTTATTATCACAGAATAAATATGTAGGTGGGCCTACATCAGGATTAAATATGCCTATCATGGCTGTGGTTAATCATATTAATGCTGAGAAGGATTACATCCAGCTAGAAGGTAGTGATGTATTTACTATAACTAATCCCATGAAGTTCAGTAGTATTACTACGGCTATATGTGATCCTGATGGGACATTATCATTATTAGATGATGGATCAGCTGTTATTTATAAAATAACTAAATTAGATAGTCTATCTAAATATGATATAAAACAAGAATGGCTGGAAGGTTTAAAAAAAAAGTAATAATAAATAAAATATCTTATAAGATATAAAAGATGCCGAGTGATTATGGGAAGAAGAAAGTTGCACGGGTTCCTAAGGGCAGTCATAAAATGCCGGATGGATCAATTATGAAAGATAGTGATATGAAGAAAACAGATGTCCCTAAGGCCTCTAAAACTAAGGCCCCTAAGAAAGCTGGGGCTAAGCCTAAGGCATCAGCAGGGAAACCTACTGGAACATGGATGGCTCATGTAAAGAAGACGTGGGAAGCAGGTAAGAAAAAGGATCCTAATTATAAATATAAAGAAGCTATGGCTGATGCGAAAAAAACCTATAAAAAATGAAATTAATATTTGTATAATAAAATCTAATACTAAGTAAAATGGAAGAACAACCTATTACATCTAAATATATAGAAGGTGACATTCATAAAGTTATTAAGACTATTCCTGATGGTAGTATAGACTTAATATATACTTCACCTCCATATGCTATTACTAATGCTGAATGGGATAAGCCATTAAACTGGGGTGAAATGTTCCCTGAGATTTGGAGAGTTTTAAAAAAAACAGGTGTCTGTGTATTACATGCCTCTATGCCTTTCTCATATGAATTAATAAAACATTCTAATCCCTTTCCTAAGTATAATTATATATGGAAAAAAGATAATAGCACAGGGTTCTTTTCAGCTAAGTATCAACCTCTTAGGGAGCATGAAGAAGTATTTGTATATTATAAAAAAGCAGGGACATATAATCCACAGATGATAGGAGATAGTTTCCATAAAAAAAGATTTGTTAATCATGGTAATCAAAATTATTTTAATTCTAAGATAAGAAGTAAAGAGGAAATATATGAAACAGAAGAGGGAGGCCATAGTGGGAAATATCCTACTACTATCTTAGAGTATCCTATAAGGAAATGTAAGACTAAGGGAGGAATAACTAGATGTGATGATATGATAGATTATTTTATAAAGACATATAGTAATGAAGGAGATACTATATTAGACCTTACTACTCATAATGAAATGGTGGGAGGAAGAGTTGCAAACTTGGGTAGGAACTTTATAGGATGTGATATTAAGTTTAATTTTATGGATGAAACTAAGAAGCCGGAAAATATATCCGTTCTGTAATTTATTTACTAATATAAGAAACAAAACGGATATACAGAATTAATCAAATGATATCACATATTTTCCGTGAGTTACTTTAAAAGGAATGTTTCCCTGCTTCTTTAATTTCTCTTTTTTATCTAATTCCAGCTTAATATGAGGTGGAATGTTTGCAACCCATTCATATGGTTTATCCGGATATTTATTTAATTCTTTTAAACATTTTCTCACAGATGGAATACATCCATATCCTTTAATATAATCAGCATCATTAAATAAATGATTGAGTGATTTATAATCAGTAATTTTTATATCATATCCATTCCTACAAAAGTGTTTTATTTTTTTACATATAGTAATAACATTATTCTTTTCTTTTATAGTTAATAATTTAGTTGGGTTACATGATGTCAGGAAATATTTTAAATCAATAATATTAATAAACATACTATCCTCGCGAAAATTTAAATTATCAACTATATTTAATTCATAAGATAATAAAGCTGATAAATCAACCTTTTTATATTGTCTAGGATTAGTTACATTAATATGTAGGTTTTCTATTATCTTAACTAAATCATTCTTAGAGTGTGATTTATGGATTATCATTATATTATTAATAATATATATTTTAATTTTAATATATTAACGAAAGGTATAAAGATGCCGTTAAAGAATGGTGAATTAACGTTGGGAGAACTTAAACGTCTTATTAAAGAATATAATAAGCTTATGAGTGTAGATACTAAGGGAATGAAAAGACCTGAATTAATTAAGAAGATAGAGGAAATGGGTTACACTATCGATCATAAGAATGCTAAGTTAGTAGGTAAGAGGGGAGTAAAAGATAAACAGAGGAAACCTGCTAATGTGGATCTTCCACCTGCTAAACCTAAACCGACTAAGGAGGAGGCATTAAAGAAAAAGAAGGAGAGGGCTGAGAAGAAGGCTCAGGAAAGAATTACAACTCTTAAAGATGCTGAAAAGAAAAAGGATGTTCTTAAAAAAGCATTAGCTAGAAAGAGGGCCGGTAAAGTTGCAAAACCTCCTCCTGCTAAGAAACCTGCTCCTGATAAGAAACCTGATAAACGGGCGGAGAATAAAAAGAAGAAGGAGGCTGAAAAGAAGGCTAAGGAAGATAAAGAGTTCTTAGATAATCAGGATGGGAAGGAAGTGAAGGCCCGTGCAAAATTGGATAGCTTCTTATCTAAGTATGATTTAATAAATGCTAAGGATAAAAGATTAATAGATAAGTTTTTAAAGGATAAACAGAAATATAGGTTACTTAATTTTAGTGAAAGGAGTAGTAGTAGGAAGGGTAAGGGACAGACAGGGGACGGACCGCAATGGCCTTCATTTACTATTTCAGGATTACAATATAATAGGGGACGTGATAAGGACCCCATGGATTATTCATCAGCAGTTAATATAGCACAGGCATTCTTAGTTAATAAGAAATAATATTTAAAATAATAATAATATATATAAGTATAGAAAATATGATTAGGCAAGGTTCTAAGGGATCATTAACATTATTTTATAAAGATTTATTAATAGGCTCATATCCTTTAACAAATAAAAAAACATATGAGAGATATAAACATCAGGGGGAATATTTAATTTTAAAAACTATGAAGGATTGTAAAATGGATCTTAAAAAACAAATATTAACATATAATTATTTTATAGATAGTATTTATAAAAGAAAAAAAGAAAATAAAAATATATGGGCTAATGATTATAATTTATTTCTTTCATGTATATTTGCCTTGATTAAATTAAATAAATTAGATGAAGATGATAGTATCTTTATAATGCCTAAGAAGAAATGATATATAAATACACTATTTTACCTCTTTTAATATATATATATTCCATTAAATATAACTTTATTACACTAAATAGGGTATTTAAAGCATAAATATTAATATTTATTATCCTTTAAGTGCTAAAATAGGTATTATTCTATATTTAAGTCTTATTTTATATATACATTATCATCATAATATCATATTTTAGATTTAATTATATTAAAAATTAAAATATATATATATATTAAAGATGGAAGTGATACTCCCTATTTATAATCTCCCGTTACCATATGATCTCTGTGAGAAAGTTGCACGGATCTGTAAGCATGATTTACTAGAACCCACATATAAAAAAAGATTTAATGAATTAAATAAACATTTCTTATATTACTCATGGCTAAATAAGAAAATCAATAAAAAAGATAATTGTAATGATAGTCTATTAAAAACTATTAAGGAGTTTGATTATTATGCTAAGGAATAGAAACCATCCTCAGTCTTATTTACTTCTATCTCCTCAGGCTCCCCCTCATCTATATCCTCCTCCTCACTACTGCTTTCAGTTTCATAATCAGGATCATCACGGGACACTAAGTCCCTGAATACCTTTAATAATTCAGGTCTATCATATAACTTATTACATATATCATCATACATACTTCTTAATTCTTCCATTTCTAAAACCTGTGAATTTTCGCTACTCATATTATATTACTTACTTAGATTTTATTTTTACTAAATGGACTTTATCAATTTTATAAGCTTTACTTTTAGGATTAATAGAAGCATACACTCTCGCCATGGCCCATTGCTCTGCTGACTTCACCTGAGGTCTAACTGATGATGGGTTCGTCTTATAGGCTCCAATCCCTTTATCATAGATAGTCTTTAATCCTTTTAATTGATACCTAGTCTTCTTACTGATATCCTTTAAAGAATGTGATGTCCCTTTCTTATATTTATATTTGATATTATATTGTTCTTTATAAGTTACCATTTACTTTAATAAAGATATTTAATCACTTCGTTTTAATTTAAAGTTTATTTTCTATACTAATATAAATGGAAGTTAATAAGTATGCTAAAAGTTATATTTACGGAATTAAATGTTACACAACTGGGGAACTATATATAGGTTCCAGTTATGAAAAATTACAGAGAAGATTAACAAAGCATATAGTTGATCTTAGAGGATATATGGGTATTACCCCAGCTTATAGAAATTATAGAAGTTCATTCGAAGTATTAATGAATGATAACTATAAAATATTTAAATTAGAAGATTACCCATGTAATTCTAAATTAGAATTAGAAACTAGGGAAAGCCTGTGGATACAGAAATACAGGAATATGGTATGTAATAAAAGAATACCTAGGAAAGTTGCAAACCTAGTAGGTGAAGCATTCTTTACTCATCTTCCTTTGGTTTGTCCTTGTCCTTAATATATATTTCATTCATCGTTTCTATACTATGGCCCGTGATCTTAGCCATCTCTTTTTGTTCCTTGTTCTTATCCGCGAACATGTCACTTAATACTATTTTTCTTAACATCGTAGTAGATATAGACTTCCCGTCCATATATCTCTTACTATATTTTATAAGGGTCTGTGTGAGCTGATTTCTAGATAATGGCTTACCGGTGGATGATTTAAATAATACACCCATCCCATTAATTCTAAGATATGATCTTAATAGTTTCTCTAAATCCTTAGGAACATTAAACTTTAATTCCTCATATTTAGCTGATGTCTTAAACTTGTTTAATACGAAGAACATAGATGATTTCTCTACTACTAAATAATTCTTAGCCTTCTTATCATCTTCACTTAGTTTATTATATTGGGTCTTCTTAATAGCCTCGGCCCCAGCTAAATCATTCCTCATAGGAAGCCTTACATGTATTTGATAAATTATATAAACCTGTAATAGCATCATATCCTTAGCACCAAGATCCTTCTTCTTCTTGTATCCTTTAAGATCTTCTCCCATTCTATTAATCATATCCACTACATCCTTTAAAGGAACAAATGATTTAGATTGTTTTTCACTAATCTTACCTGAACTATTTTGATCGTCATACTGCTGGGAAAGATCCTCTCTAATACTAATATATTCCTCTAATAATTTATCATATTTTTTATCATGATTTAGAGCCATTAAAAGAATAACAACGGCGTTAATATAATTCCTAATAGTTGTGAAATGTTTATCCTCTATTAATTTCATAACATCCTTAGGCTTCTTTAAAAACTCATATCCCTTTGGCTCACCTGCTAGGGTTTGCAACTTTTTAAGGTTGGCTTCATATTGTTTAATGGTATTTTCCTTAGCATTAGGTCTAGATTTAATTAATGTTTCATTTAGATTTTCAGGGTTCATTTTATATAATATTAGATTTTAATTTTATATATAAATAATAAAAAAAGAAATGTAGAAAATATATCCGTTCTGTATTTTATTTACTATAAAGAGAAACAGATTGGATATACAGAAATAGTTTATTGCTGAACGTTAATGCTGTCACCTTGGATAGAGATGGTTTTAATATGACTAATAAAGGATTTCCATAGCTTATTCTTTTGAGGAGCAGTAGTTTCTTCATAACGGACTAAGAGCCTCATATCTTTTCCACGGCCATCATATACAGTATTACGATCAAGAGTTAAGGCACGGCCTACTAAGAAATTAGACCGGAAGTTTGCAAAACTTCTAGCAGGAGTTTCATGAGATTGATTAAGGGCTTTCTCTAACTCAATAATATGATCCGCATTCATACCTAGAACCCGAGATGATGATTTATTAGTTAAGACCCTACGTGACGGCACGATCTTTTGATCGATAAGGAAATTGTATGATGTAAGGAAATCACCTATTCCTGACACACCTGAACGATCACTATAATTCTGTGTTCCATATACCTTAGATACTGGATTAAAACCTAAGTTATCAATAAGGTAAGTTTTATTACTATCTACATTTTCAGCCGTGCTATACTGCTTATCATTATCCGTTGCCATACACAGGACACTACGGGCCTTAGCATGGTTACATTCTATCGGTAAGGTAGCCTGTAATTCACCAGTAGTAGCAGAGGTAAGACCACAGGATACAGATGGAATATCATAAAGGATCTGTCCTCCTGATTTCATTTTAGCCATCACACCAGCTTCATATCCCTCAATATTTAATTGTCTAACTATCATACGGACATTAGATAATTCATATTTAGGAGCCACAGCATCAGCTCTCTTAGAATAAAATACCCAGTCAGGCTCAGTAAGGGATGTGGCTACGATATCTACATCGGGAGAGGTAGAAGCACATGTGTATTTAATAGGATAATTAGCATTTCCGCCACTTTCTATACCTGTAATTTTAAGGGGCGGAGTGAATGTGATATCCGCACCAGTTTTAAGATTATGACATCCTATTGTTTCACCCACCTGAAAAGGAGAATGCTGTGGATCATTTTGACTATTCCACTTACCCGAGAAGAACTCCGTTTCCCCACCATCCTTAGCCCATTTACCACCACCAGCATTAATACCATAGAAGACCGGATTGAGGGCCTCCTTGCGGTAGAGGGCCGTGCTGTCTAAGACACGGAAAACTCTTTCATCTTTTTCACATGTTAGTTCCACGTAACATCCACCCATTAAAACATTTGGGACTGCCTTAGAATTGTTTGCAAACATTCCCATGTGGATCGGGATAGAAACAGATGCCTTCACGAACGGGACTGCGGAGGCTACGGCCCCAATATTCTCAGTCTTAAAATTAGCCTGTTCCATGTATGGAGAAAACATAGCATTATTTTGGATAGACTGCTGTGTTCCTAAATTACCTGCTCCGGATGGGAGATATTCACCAGTCCCCTCAGTCATAGCTCTACGGGATTTAATACTATCATTAGTATCATATGAATATTTAATAGAACACCATGATGAATAGTGGTCTAATGTTTCTAGAACAGTCTGCCGATTACCAGCATAGACCACACATTTAGAGAATAAACCATTTGCTCCCGTGATACTATCTAACGTCCATTTAGTAGGATCATCACCCGCCGGTGGCTTAATCTCAATATCAAAATTAAGGGTTGTATCTTTTCCCGAAAAGAATGATACAGATGGCGGAATAAAAATCCCTATAACTTGCGATGATTTAAACTCATCACTTCCTTCACATTTAATTTCCACATCAGTTTGACCGATATTAACCTTATCACCCACAGACCAGTATGTTCCACTCATTATTTATATCTTATAAGATATAATAATTAAAAAATTAATTTAATAATAAAAAGAATAGAAAAAAATATATTAGCTTAATATCCACCATGATGAAGATGCTGGTTCTTCTTTTTCAGGTTCAGCTTTCTTAATGAAGCCATTTAATAATGATATCTTGATATAATGGATGTCAGCTTTTAAGGTCTTAGTATCAGCTAGAAGTGACTTAATGTCTTTATCTATTTCTTCTAACTTTTGAGTAGTTGTTATTTTAAAAGGTGTTTCAGCCATATATCTTATAAGAGATAAAATTTTCGCAACTCTTTTTTTATCTTCATTATTATAAAGAAATGGAACCTGTGAGTGAGCCGATGATACAAATAGAAAAAATGTCAATAGACCAGTTCGCTGGTTCTGTTGTGTTAATTTTAGGAAGTGTGGGATCTCTATTATTGGTCGTATGGCAGTCTCGATGCGGGATCCATTGTAGGCTTGGATGCTCCG
>Ga0209337_1001270_pt1 | contig 19327 bp, 35 predicted proteins | sample LinPmetageLP53_FD_184044 | JGI IMG/M metagenome (GOLD analysis project Ga0209337, IMG submission 184044) | Marine viral communities from the Pacific Ocean - LP-53 (SPAdes) (version 2) | ecosystem: Environmental > Aquatic > Marine > Oceanic | place: Pacific Ocean | collected 2010-02-08 | reverse complement strand
ACTATCCCTAGACTTCCTTCTAGTGCCTTTAACATTTGCTCCTTTGCTATTTTTGTTCTATTTTGTTCCATTATTTTATTTTCTTTAATTCCATTCCGTAATTATCTACATCTTTTTTTATAATAACATCTTGTTTTTTAATAAGCTTTATTTTTTTAAATGGAGTGTAATCTACGTGATGATGTATTCTTCCAAATCTAAAAGTCAATCTTGATACATCAGGGTGAACATCTACTTGCATTTGACTCTTTGGCAATGTTCCTTCTTTATCGTAAAACTCCTCTGAATTACCTCCTCTCAATACTTGTGTTGTTACTTTCTCTTGCAACATAGCATTAAATTGAATTGTACAATATCCTGCTTTTAACATATCTAAACTTAATATTGTATCTTCATTGTATCTACCTCTCCATTTAAAAGGTACGTTATTCTTTATTAAATTACAACTATATATTCTTGTATTTTTTACAAATGGTGGATATTTTTGTTTCCTAGCTATGAACATAAAATAATTAGGTCCTGCCATTGCTACATTTTCGTATCGTTCTACAAAATCTTCCATAGCTAAAAATACTGAACCTGTTTCTGCTGTATGAATTTGATTGTTATTGTATCTACAAAATCTATTAATATTATCGTCCATTACCCAATGATATGCAAATTCATTTTCTTTAGAGTGTTTCCAAGCAAAGTTTCTTGCTGCTCCGGGTCCTGTACTTTTACTTCGTCCTAAATTATCAAGAACTTCATACTCATCTAAATACTTTTCAGGTAGTATTAAAATCTTTTTCTTATCTATTACTGCTGAATAATCTTTGTAATCACTTTTCTCAATTACAATATAATAAGGCACTTGCATTTTTTCCAATGCTTTACTTGTTAGTCTGCTATCTGCCCTTCCTTTTGAAACTATATATAAGGGATATTTAGGATTCATCTGAATATGCTTTATCCTTTTGCACTAAGTCATTTACTTTAGGAAACCATACACTTTTTGTTTTTGTCGTTAGCTCTTGATTTATTAGTTTAGCAAAAAGTTGCACATCTTCATCTGTTTTAAATGATAAGATAATTTGTCTTTTAGGAGAAAGGTCATCATTATTGAATTCAGGCATACCACTCCATTCAAGCTCTGCGTTTAATTCATTTTTATCATCTTGGTTTTCCCATACATCTAATCCCCATTCAGTAATCTTAATTGTATTCCACTCATTACCTAACATAGCCCAATCCCATTCTCCAAAGCCTACATTGTCTTTAACTATAAACTCTTTCTTTTGTTCTTCAGTAAGTCCTTCAGCTATGTCAATCCATACTTCTGACAGTCCTGCTTCTTTACTAGCCTTCAATCTCATATTGCCACCAAGCACCATCATATCTTCATCAACGACTATTGGTCTTAACTTTAACATCTCAGGAAATTCTTGTATTGACTTTACTAGCTTCTTAAATTTATCGTTCTTAATGATTCTAGGGTTGCTAGGGTTTCCCTTTACTTTATTTATCTTAACTTGTTGTTTCATAGTATATAATAGAATTTTATTGTTTTTAGTTTAATCAAAGGATTCATTGATTCCTCTTTCGCCTACCAGCTTTTCTTTTGCTCCTGCCCATAAGTTATCCCTTCTCTTAGTTAGGCTAGGTTCTGTTCTTTGAAGTGTAGGTATTCCTTCTGTTGGTTCACTATCCATATAAAGACCACATTCACACTCTGCTTCCTTTGCTACCCAATTACCATCTCTGTAGACTATTGTAGCTTTAGATAGTTCTTTAGTCTTTCCACATTTGCAAGTGTATAGTGTCATCTCTTTAGCTTATCAAGTTCAAACTCTAAATGATTAATTGCTTTCTGTATGCACTCAATTGGAGAGTCGTGTTTCCTATCAGCTCTTAGTAGATAAGTTACTGCCGTTCCTAGATTATAAGATAAATCAAAGTCTTCAATAACTTTACGAGCTTCTATCTTGTAACGTCTTCCTATGTAGTAACTTGGTATTCTATTGCTTTTCATTTCCTTTTTGTATTTCGCTATAGGTTCTGTTTCTATCGTGTGCTAGTCCCCCTGTTCTAGTTTCTACTTTATCTCTTTTATTCATATTATCTATCTTCCAAAGTATTTTTTCATTTCTTTTATTTCTTATTTGATTTTCTATAATATACATTAATACAAGTAAGAAGGCAATAAAGAGTAAGACAAAAGCTATCATTTTTAAATACATCATTTTGTTAAAATTTTTAAGAGTTGGCTGCTAGTATAAATCCTATCTTCTCCATCATAGTTTTCATATATGCAGGTAAAGTTGTCATCCTTCCAAGTCCACAAAGCTCTGACATTCTTTTTGATATTGTCTTTCAATATCCATTTAATTGTTTTGTAAGTTCTTTCCATTTTTATTAATTTAGTTAATTGTATTGGGGAGGTAACCACACCCCCCCTTTACTACTCAGGTCTGAAAAATTAAAATCTTTTAGGTCTTACCCTTTATTGATTAATTATTTCCTGAGTATTCTTTATATATCTTTTTTATTCCATCAAAGCAAGCTGCTATACAACTTCCACAATTAGTTCCTGTTGAGTATGAAGTGTTATACAGAGTATTGTATATCTCAATCATTTTCTTCTTTGCTGTTTGGTCTTTAGCTCTACCTGTTTTCAAGTCAGGCCATAAAGCTAATACTTCTTCTATTATTTCTTCAGGTATATCTGTTCTAACTTCAACCTCTGTTGTTTTACTCCAATACTTCTGAGGACATTCTTGTGATGATATCCTTGCTTTCACTTTCATAAAACATAAGCACCTCTTACATTGTCCTGAAGGCTTGAAGTAATATACGCAAGACTTACAGATGCTTATCCTATCTTCATATATATCTTTAGGTACAAAGAACTTATTCACTTAACTTATATTTTAATTGTACCCTCACTTTATCTATTGTCGTAAACAAACTATTTCTACTTATTCCTGTCTTACTTGCAAGGCTGTCCAACGTATTACCTTCATAGTAATAAAGCTCAAAGACTTTCTTATCGTACCAAGTAAAGCTGTCTAAGGCTTTGTCTATCTTTTCAAGGCTAGTCCATTGGTAACTACTTGTTATTTCGTTAGGCAAGTTGTAAAGGTGTTTAGATGGTATTGTTTCCCCTGATTCCATTTCATCATAAGTAACTGCACTTGTTAAACTATCTATTTTGGTATAATACTTCTTGTATTTATAATAGTAGTTACTTCTAGGACTTGTTAAAGCTCGTCTTAATGCTACTGCTCCATATCTTGTTATTCCTAATATTCCGTCTTTGTCGTATATTGCTTTTAATGTTTCAGGATTCATCTGTAAGAAATACAACATCAATTCCTGAACAGCCTCATTGACTTCGTTCTTATCAGACTCTAGTCCGTAAGCCATAGCCCTGAACTTATCTGATAGCTTTGATATTTCTAAATAAATCTCAGTCATTAATTGGTTCTATCTTGTCAATCTTATCTACTGTGTCCTGTGTTAGCTCATCTAAACAAATTCTGTAAGCTCTAACTACTGCTGCATTGCTTCTTGTTTCTACTCCTGCAAAGAATCCGTTGGTAGCTACTGCTAAGTTAATTGGTATAATTAGCAACCAATCCCAAAAGTTTTCTTCCCTTTGTCCTGCTCCGTAGTTGTTATGATATTCTATTATAATTTCAACCACTTCCAAATAATTCTCGTATCTACTTTTTGTACTTACTTCTTTTGCGAACTCTTTACACATTGTAATATAAGTTTCTATTATTACTTTGTGTTCATCATTTGCGTAAATCGGTTCTGTCATACGCCAAAGATAATCAATTTGTTACTCTATTCCTTTTTCTTCTTTTAAGTTTTCAACAAGTTTTTTGTAATAACTTATCTGCTCCTCGTATTCTACTCTTGATACTTTATATATTTGTCTTGATTTAAACTGCAACTCTTCAGCTGTACCTTCTCCAAATTTACTATCTAAATGTAAAGCAAACTTATACTGTTCTCCTTGACCAAATAAATTATCTGCTGCTGACTGTGGTTGAACATTTGTATCACACCAACGAGTTGATAGGTGTTTTCTTGACATAAAATGTCCTGCGTGAATGTTCTTGTAATGGTAAACCCTCCCTGAAGTAAAACATTGCACCATTCCATACTCGTTAGCATCTCTTAGTCTTATGTAAAGACTAAACCACTTGTCTAACTCTTTTTTTAGCTTACTAATTGTTTTTTTCATATCCTAAGTCTTTACGCCATTTGTCTTGCAATATGCCTTTTCTTAGATTATACTTCTCCCCTCTGTATTTAGGTTCTTCTTCCTGAAGCTTTGCCCTAGCTCTTTTAATGCTTGGAGCTGATGTAAGTTTTCTTTTTGCGTACATCTCTAAAAAATCTATTGCTGTTGCTGAATTTATTCCTTCGCCTAATTGTGTTGTCAATTCAGAACCCCAAATATTAGCACAAAGTCTGTTATCATCATCTTTTAGGCTTGGGTAGTTGTCTAACCAATACTTAACTTCATCTTTTGTTTTCATCTTTTTCTGTTTTAGGCTTTCTAATTGATACCCACTTTTGAGGTCGGTATGTACTAGGTTGAGGGAATCCAAACATCATTTGGAAGCTTCCTGTTTTTACAGGATCATACAATTCTTCTTTCTTCATCTTAATAATTTTATAGGTTCTTGATAATATAAAACTTCTTGTGGTTTTTGTTTTAGCGTCTCTACATTATATGTAGCTACATCTATTCTATCCTTTTTATGAGCCCAAATCCATTTGTAAAAATTTCTGATAGTTAAAAATGGTTCATCTTTTCCAAATCTTATAGCTATTCTAAATGCATCTTCAACTTGATTAAAGGTTATCAAACCCCATCTTGTTTCTCTAATTAAGTCAGCTGCAAATATTTTACTTAGACTTGCTATTGTTTTTCCATCAGTATTAAATCCTATTGAAATTTTTGTTTCGGTAATCAAGTCATAAACCTTCGGTATAAGTTCTTCTAAATTTTCTTGTTGTAGTGGTATCATAAGTATTCTTTTCCTTTTAAGTATTCATTTAATTGCATATCTATTTTAGACATTGTTTTAGGATTTTTCTTTTCCCTACTTTCCCAAGTTCTAACACAAGCCTTCCAGTCTTTCATTTTATTTTTACCAATCATAAAATTTTTGCTTACATAAAAATCAATAAAAGCTGAAGCATCTATATTATTTTTGCGTAAGATACAATAATTTTTAACTTCATCTAAAGTTGGTTTTTTAAAGAAAGCCTTTTTATTACTATCTGTAAGATTAGTATTAGTTATATTTATATTAGTATTATCTGTAAACTTTTCTTTACTAGGGGTGTTAACCAAAGTTATTACCCTTGTTAATATTTCTTTACTACCCTGTTTATATATGTTAACACGTTTAATATGATTATTATCTTCAAGATTCTTTAACCACTTTTGAATTGAAACTCTACTAACTTCATATAGTCTGCAAAAGTATTCAGTAGAAGCTGTGCATTTACCATTCATATTGCATAAAGCTGTTATTTCTGCATAAAGTAATTTAGCATTTGGTGTTAAGGCTTTACTGTATCTGACTTCAGAAGTTAGAATTGCATAGTAGTTAGGTTTCTCTTTCATTTTATTTTTACTGTATAATGATAATTTTCAAGTGCAAACTTAACATTTTCTAATTGATTAGAGAAGTCAAAGTAACTTGTCTTTATTTTACAAGACACTTGACCACTTTTAATTTCTAGCAATACTTCAGGATTTAATGTTTCTTTAATCCCATTTTTAAGTAAGAAACTTTTCATAATATCTTTGTCTAAAAATATTGCTTTAGTTCCATCAATATCTAAATAAGCTTTGTAAACTTTATCAAAAGTATTACGATAAACTAAACAAGTAGCAAAGTATTTTTTATGAGTTCTTTCATAATGATAGATATTACTTCTATCTCTGTTAAGGACTTTACCTATGATTGCCCTATGTATGTCTTCTTCAGTCCTTGCTATGTAACTAGCTACTGCTCTAGCTGACTGTAGTGGTCGCTTCCTACTCTTTGTAGAAAGCGAACCATCAGGAAATCCTAGAACTCTAGTTGTAAGTCTGCAAATACATTTAAAGTTATATTCTTCAGTCATCTTAGAATGGTAAATTATCAGATTCATCTACTACAGTTGCTTCTTCTTTAGTATTCTTAGAAAACCACCATCCATCTATGTTGTGAAAATACTTTCCATTGTACTCCCTTGAAGATACGTTACACTTAATTAAGACTGAATCTCCTACTGATAATTTATTTAAGTCTTTAATTTTGTCATCTCCAAACGCTTGGATTGCAATGTCAGGATTATAGTCTGCTCCTGTATCTACTACGATAACTTGCTTTTTCCATTGTTTACCTGCTTGACTAACTCCTGTTTCAGCAGGTGCAATTAATTTTACTGTTCCTTTTACTTCCATTATATATTTCGCCTATGATTAGTGAGTAGGACTTTTCTCGGTTAAATTATTTATTTATTTCTTGCTTTAACATTCTCATCAATGTACTTTCTTGCTTTTCAGACATTGAGTAGTTTCTCATCTTAGACATTACTGCTGAACTTTTACCTGTATTAATTGCTTCTAACATAGCATTGTAAATGTCAGTAGTCATTTTAGGTTTCATAGGTTCGTTTACCTTATTACTATCAGCGTCTTTAGTGTCATCTAATAAGAATAAGTTACCAAGTGCATACTTCTTGGCATAACTGCTAGAACTTCCAAAAGATTGAGCTATGTCCATTCCTTTTCTTTCAGGGTTTATTCCTGCTTGAGCTTCTACAAAGATAGTTTTTTCTCCATCTGAAATAGATACTTTAGAGTTTAGTACTAAGTAGCCTGCAATCTCTTGAGTTGTTTCTGTTATTGTTAAGTAACAGTTATACTTCTTTAAAAGTGGTTTAACGGCTTCTAAGATGTCTTCAGCACTTCTGTATTTATACTTACCAAAACTATTGAATTGGTTCTTAGGTGCTTTTAATTCGCTTTGTATAGCTATTAAATAGTCCTGCTTGTTTTCTGTTTTCATTTCTTATTTATTTTTGTTTATAATTCTGTGCAAAGTTAAAAATTTATTTTACTTAAAATTGTTGTATTATAAAAGATTCTCCGAATCCCCAAAAAAATGTAGCATCCATTATTGCTTCTTCATTAGGGTAATCTTTTTTATCATAGTCTTTCCAAAATTCTTCTATATCTTCATATTCTGAATATTCGCAACAGAAAGCTAAAGGGTCAAATTCTATTTCTTCTTCTGTATCTGATTCATAAGATTCAAGCATTTCAAATAAAGCTAATCTTCCTTCATAGCTAAAATTGTTTGGTCTGTAATTTGCGAACCAACCGCAAAATTCTTCTCTGTCTACTGTTTTTTTCATTTTGTTTTTATGTATTTAATTAATTGTTTTTTAATGTATTTTAAATGTTCTGTATCAATCCATTCTAAGAAGTTATAAGAATCAAAACAGATTTGAAAGTCATTTCCGTATTCATCTGTACCTCTTAAATATACTTCATTTTCGCAAGCTTGGAATGTATTAATATCATTCATTCTTTTGTGGATAAATTCAGATTCTCCTTTGTGGTCTAACCCTTCTTCTATTTGTGTTTCGTTTGCCATTATTTTAAATTTATTATTATTGGTGAGTTATTATTTTCTTTATAGTATTCTAAATATTTAGGTGTTAATTCTACTTCCCAATCATCTTGAGTTTGCCAACCATAAGTCTTTAGCATTTCTTCAAACTTTCTGAAAGTCTGTAGTTCAGTTCCTATTACAATTACTGACCTACCATTATTACTCAAGTCGTTACTGAAGTGTCCTGACATTCTATCATAAGTATTAATTCCTGTAGGTAAGTATTGAGGTTTTAAAAGCCATTCTTCAGCTATTACTTTCTTATTGTCTAATTGGTATCCCATAAACTTAGAGTAGCAAGGTTTATTGTAATCTATGAAAGTAGTATCTTCTAAGTATTCTGCGTCTTGTCTAGTCATATTAAAATATTAAAGAGTCAATGAATCCTAATGTACCGCACATTAAGAGTAGTAGGATAGAAAAAGCAGCCATTGTAAAGATTGAAAAAGCTATGTTCTCAATTTTCTTATTTCTTATTGCCTGTACATCTTCCCTCTTATAGTTTCCTAAAGAGTTCTTAGTAAAGAATTGATTCTTTTCGCTTTCGTTCATATACTGAACTACTTTGCTTTTTAAATTTGTAATCTTAAAGTTTTTCATCTTAATTGTATTGTGGGGGTTTTTACACCCCCTGATTAATTTATTTTAATAAGTTCACTACTACAAAGTCTTTTGACCACCAATTTTTTCCTGTAGTATTATCAATTCTTTTAATGAATAATGTCATACTACCGATTTTATCTGCTAATTGTCTTCCTTTTAATTCACTTAAGCAAAAGAAGTCTTGTAAGAATGCTTCTACCACGCTTCTTGATATTTTAGGGTCGCCATCTTGAAAGTTTAATTCAATGTTAAAAAATCTTGTTGTTTTCATTTTCTTTTTCTTTTTAGTTAAATTTGTTTTAGTGTCTTTTAATTATTGACTTGACAAATATATAAAAATATAATGATATAAACACATTTATAAACAGAATTTTTAACAAAAGTTTTATTCTAACCTAGTAAATTAGATTAAAATAAAGTAAAAAAAAGAGTATAAAAGGGTGTTGAAACTATAAAGTCATCAACAAATTGATTGGTAATTCGCCGTTATTTAGCACAACTGAGCAGCCTATTGACTGTTTTTTGAAGTTTTTAGCGTATGCTGCTGCGTATGTTGTAGAATCTACACCACATCCAACTTGCATTCCAAATACTTTAAAGCGTTTACCTACGAACCATTGAACGTAAGCTAGGGTATGGGTATGACCACAAACAGAAGACATTAGGTTGTTCTTCGCTTTAGCTGCTGCTTGACCTCCTTCTCCGTGTTCATAAAGTACGTCATCATATATAACAGAGTCAGTCCAATTCCAATTAGGAGTTCCTAAGACTTCATTGTAAGACCTTATCCAAGCAGCAGGAATACCACCTGACATAGCTTTACGACTTGCCATTCTATCGTGATTACCTATCATAACGTCTGCATAAGGGAAAGCTTCATACCACTTAGCTATCTTCTTTATAGCTGTTTCAAGTTCTAATCCTGAAGACATACCATCAGGGTCAGGCTCGTGATATGAGAATCCGTGTGCATCTATTATGTCGCCTATAAATATAACTTGATTACAATTAAAGGCTTCATACTGTTCTAAACACCAATCAAGGTAGCCATCTAAACAAAATGGTTCGTGCAGGTCTCCTATGACTAAGATATTCCTAGTTTCAGTTTCCCTCATTTTCTCTAAGGCAGCTACCTCGTGGGGTTTTAATCTATAACGATTATTTTTTAGCAACGTCTGCAATTCCTTGTCCTACAATAAGAACTAAGATAGCGTGGTATAATTCTTTTGCTGTATCAGAATCAACTCCTAAGTAAGTTACTATTGCAGGAATGACTACTGAACTGATTGCGTACCAAAACTTCTTAGACTTTAACATCTGCCCGATAAGGTACTTTTGGAAAAACTTTTTCATAATTATTTATTTTTGATTATTAAATTAATATTTTCACCTCCCAAATGTATTACTTCTTTGATTAATAAGTCCATAGCTAATGTAGAGTTACTAACAAAGTCCTGTTGGCTTCCTAATCCCACTAGAATACAACCGCTCGTATCTTTAGCACTATTGCCTCTATGAAATAATATCCAATCCCTATCAGGAACATCTTGAACTAAGAGATGTAAATAGTCCCTTGAAGCTGATTCTCTTGGAAGTCTAAGTCTTACAGGATATTCACCTTCAGGAATACAACTTATATTTCTTTGATTGTTAAAGTATGGTCTTTCTAGCGTATCACAAATCCTTTCTCCATTTATAAAGAGTTCACCAATAGTTGATTCTTCTGTGAATGTATCTCTAATCAATAAGAGGTTTATCATTTTTTTTTATCAAACTTTATAAATTTGTAAACTGTAAAGGCTATGGCTAGAGTCAAAGAAACTAGAGTTAGAACTTGATTAGCTTGCCCTAAACTTAATCCTATTGCTGTACTATTTGCTATTCCTACTTGAAGGCTGTCTTGCATTGCTTTTATTTTTAGGCTTTTTATCCAAGTAGGATTTAAGCTTTGTTATATTAATTGGTTTTGTCTTGTAGTGTTTCTTCATTAATCTGAAGCATTTAAAAAGTTTCTTAAAGTAAGTCTAGTTCCTTGTTGTGTAGGTCTTTCAAGGTTCATCCCATTGTAGTATGCGTTTCTATCAGGATCTACATCTGCTCCGCTGTTTGTAGAGTATTCAGGAAATAGTGAATTGTTATTGCATATATAGTCTATCATTCTTTCTGTATAGTATTCAGCTGTATTTCTAACTTCCTCTCTAAGGTGCTGCGCTTCTTCTGTACTTAATGCTGTTCCAGTTTCTGATGTCTTACTGTAGATATTGCCGTTCTCCACCTTAAATCTAAGAAATGGGATGCAATGGTATAACGCCCAATTCGGAAGCATATCTCCAATGTAATCATCTAGTAAAGTCTTGTAAGCTTCATTTCCTACATTACCTACAGTTCCTGCTACAATTAAGTCTTTTAATTTATTGTTAAGGTCTGTGCCTAGCTTAGTTTCAACATATAGCTTTTGACTTTGACGTAAATATGGTAAAAGTAGGTCTACATCAACATTAAGATTGATTGCTGTAGAGTCTTTTAATTTAGCCTCTGATATAAATAGTACATAGCTCATAGTTATCTTGGTTTATTGTAGCCGTTATTTTTCATTCTTTGTGGTGCTATTGCTACTAGCTTATCATTTCTTTCTGCTGTAAAACCTTCAGACCTTGCTTTAGTATAAGAAATTAATTGACTACTAGATATTTTGCTTTTAGCTCCTCTCAATGAAGTCTTATAAATCCTCCTCAAGAAGAAATGCCTGCATTGAGGTCCTCCTTTAAATAAAAATATATTATACTTTTGAGTTCCGTCTATTCCAAATCCTTTATTTACTACTTGGCTGTTAGCGTTTACCAAGTCTTCCTTAGTATAAATCTTCTTAGCAGCTACCATATCTCTACAGAACTCCCTGCTTGTTCCTGATTTGTTAGTTAAGAAATTGTCTGTAGCATATACATATCTTACTTTATAATAGTCATTGTAAGACTTATTTACACCATCTTGACTACTTCTTTTATTAGGAGTTGCACTTACTGCTGAAGCTAGTTCTAAATTTTTGTCAGCTTCTTCATTTAATACTTGTTCAAAGTCAAAGTCATTATGCTCTCCATCTACTACTTCTTCATCTACTAATTCCCAATCTTCAGGCATATCTTCTCCAAATTCTTCTATCCACTTAGAAAGCTCTGTAGCTTCTTTATGACCTTCACAAGCCATATAGACTGTCTTACCCTCGTAATCGTGTTCGTGGTAGCCTTCACACCCTAAAGTCTTTGCACTTGCTAAAGCTTCTTCTATAGTATCAAAAACAGGCTTTCCGTCTATCATACCAACTTTAGCAAAATCTAAAGTTTCTTCTTCTACATCTAAAGGTGGTAATCCAATTTCTTCTCTTATTTCGTCTTGAGTCATTACTTCTCTGATAGTCTTAGAGTCGAATTGTATTGTAATTGGTTTAAGTTGTACAAACTGAACAGGCATATCCATATTATTTACTTGGAATATCTTGTGTAACACTTTTAAGATTTGACCTTGAAATGGCATAACCACAGTATTCAAGTAAAAATTAGAAGCGTTCAGTAGCTCGTCTGCATTGCTTGAGAACCCATTAGCACTATCCAAGCCCATAAGTGTTTTAGAAGTTACCCTATGACCTGAGAGGATGTTGCTAGTAAGTAGTTCTTGGAGTGCTAAATACTGCTTGTCTAAATCTGAAGGACTAATAGAAGTTATTTCAGGTACTCTAGTCTTGTCGTCTGAAAAAGTAAGCACAAATTTACCAGCGTTCTTTTCTGAAGTAAATTTAGCTTCTAAGCTTTGTTCTATCTGTCTACGTTCTTCTGCCGTTGGGATGCCATTCGCGAAACTAATCATAAAGCTTCCTGTGAAGCCATTGGATATGTTGTTGAGATGGAACTCTGACACCTTAGAGTCGATTAAACTCCAATTATTACAAGAGATATAGTCAGCCGTATAATAAGAGTTCATATTAGGACTGTAAAGCCCTGTGTAAAGAATTTGATTTGGAGAAGTTCTATCGTTTACATTAAAAGCAGGAACTCTATAAGGCTTGTTTGTTCTTGTATTTGCCCAATCTCCTGAAACGTAGTAAGCGTTAGTTTTACCAAATTCATCAGGACGTTCACATCTAATTTTTTCCATTGGAATGTGATAAATAGCAGCTATTCCTTGCGACCTATCCCTAGCCCAAACTATGTTAAGAGCGAAACCACCCTGAAGTTTAAAGTCAAATGCTACCTTTTTTAATACCTCGTGTAGTGTTTCATTTGAATTAGCGTTATTCATAAAGTTCTGTAACTTTACTCTTGCTTCTTCATCTCTATCTTCTTCGTCTGTTATAACTATGTCTTCTCCTGAAATCATTTCAGCAGTAGCGTTTACGATTGCAGCCGTTATAGAACTTGAATAGTAAAGGTCAATTAAGAACTGTGGATAGAGGTTTCTCCATTCGCCATTAGCGTCTCCGTACTCTATATAGTCCTTACCCCTAACCTCTTGCACTAAAGGAGCTGTACTTGTGCTTAAATCTACTGAAATTATTTTATCCATTTTATTCGTTTATTAATTCTTCAGGAAATGGATTGATTCCATTCTCTAATAATATAGCTACCCACACAGATTCGTCTGTATAATAATCAACTTCATTATAAGGAGAAGTTAAGCATTGAGTAGGTTCTATACTTCCATAAGCTTTTATAGTTACTCTAGTGTCTTCCCAACATATAAACCAAGTTTCTTCAGTTGGATAACAATATTTAGTTTCATTCATATCTTTATTTTTAAGCTGTTCCTCCATCTGTTATTGTCCATCCATATCCTGTAGGTACTGCTGCTGTTAATGAATCGTGAGCTACTCCTGCTGCATTAGGTGCTGCGTCATATGTACTGCTTCCAAAGTTAGTTGTCAAACCTGTTTGTGGTCCTTGAGCTTCCCATCCTATTAATAAAGCGTTATAGTTAGCCGTAGATATTGTTATATATCGCATAAAACCTGCTATGGCAGTGACATTTCCAATATCCCAAGAACTTAAATCTTGGTCAAAAGAAGTTGCCGATTCAAACATAAAAGTCATATCAGTAACAATACTTGTGTTCCAAGAGCTTAAATCTTGGTCAAAAGAAGTTGCTGATTCAAACATAGACCTCATATCAGTAACACTACTTGTATCCCAAGAATTTAATGGTTGGTCAAAAGAAGATGCTCCTTCAAACATAGAACTCATACCTGTGACATTTGTAATATTCCAAGAACTTAAATCTTGGTCAAAAACAGAAGCGTTTGCAAACATAGTATTCATAGAAGTTACACTACTAACATTCCAAGAGCTTAAATCTTGGTCAAAAGAAGTTGCACCTCTAAACAACTGTATCATATTAGTTACTCCACTAACATTCCAAGAATTTAATGGTTGATTGAAGTTAGTACATCCATTAAATATAGAGAAAAGATTATTAACACCACTAACATCCCAATGGTTTATATTGCCATTGAAAAGTGTACAATCTCTGAATGTTAGCTGTAAACTAGTATTACTTATAGTAGGAGTATCTACAGCTGTCCAAGTCATATTTGAACAACCATAAAACGCAGAATTGTCTGTAATATTGAATTTACCACAGTTGCTTACATTAGTAATCTTTGCTTTATCTCCTGCATTATTAAACTTCCATCCCCTTACTTCATTGGATATTTTAATATCGTAAATTCCTGATACAGAATAAGTATGTAAAGTTTCTGCTTGATTGTAAGTTGTAATAGTGTCTGTCGTTCCATCTCCCCAATCTACATCCATAGAAATAGCTCCATTACTAACTAAAGGTAATTGGAATTGAGTAGAAGTTGTAGCTCCTGCTGTAGCCGTATTAACCGAAAATTCAAAGTCTGAACTACCTAAACCCCCATTAGAAGAACATAAGCTTTGTCCTAATCTAAGAATCCTCATTATATTACTTGGTCGTAGTAACAGATAGCAACCCCACTCGTTAAAGTGATAGCTGTTACATTAAGAAATAAAGTTGTTCCTGCTGCGAAAGAAGTGTGAAGGTTAGCTATAGCACTCCCTGTACCTGTTTGTACGTTAGAAGCCACTACAGACGCTACTACACTATCTACAGGAAAGAATACTGCATAATAGTCTTTACCTGTCATTGCTGTTGTAGATATTACATCACATCTATTCTTTCCTAATTGCTCTGTTAAGAGTTGTTGTACATTTTCTATTGCCATAATGCTGTTTGTTATTTTGTTTTATTGTCCGTAATAAATATAGTTAGTTCCTTCTGCTGTTTCGTGTTGATTGTATTGTACTTGTTCTGTTCCTGATAACTCTGTTAAGTTTAAGATTCCCTTACTTACTATCCCTTGTACTACTCCATTAGTATTAGCTACAGGAAGTACATTTATTTCAGTAGCAGGTGCTGTTCCTAACCCAACTACAACTGCCCCTATCCAACTTACTTCATAGACTTCATACTTCCAATGTCCTGCAGGTAAAAGATTTATAAAACCTCCATAAATATTAATAGGTACTACACTTGTGTAAGAGAAATCCATTCTAGTGTATCTAGGATAAATTCCTACAGGTAAAGCAGGATAGCAATAATCAATAGAACCATCAAGGTCATTTATAAACTTAACTAAGAATCTAATTTGAGTAGAAGCAACAGACGTATTTATTCTATTGTCTTCAGTTGAAATAAAAGCTTTTATTAAACTCTCTGTGAATCCTTGTATCATACTATATAATAGAAAAAGTCTGTTTTTATTTGGTATAAAGAAAAAGGGTAGCAATTAAGCCACCCTCATTCAAGAAATATATAAAAGAATACTAATTAAGATTAAGCTCCTGTAGTAGGGAAAGGTGATGCTTCATTAATAAAACCTGTTTGATCCCACGGGGTTGTAGTGTAATCTTCTAACATAGCGAAAGGAATAGGCTCTAATCCGTCAAATGTAAGAGTGTATCCGTTTCTATCACCAAAACTTGCCCCAGAATCCATAGTCCCTGCATTAAGTTCCATTCCATTTGACATTCCTAATGCAATAAATACATCGTGTCCATTTGTAAGTTGTTCATTTAATTGAGCAAAAATCCTTACTTTTGTCGCTGCCAATAATTTTATTTCGTTTTGGTCTTCTTTCGTAAGTTTATTAAGCATTATATTTACTGTTGGAGTGTAGAAAATCGTGCCGTTCTCTCTACTGCCTGTAATAGTATCAGTAACGCTAGCTACGCCAAGAGGCATAACATATTCAAAAATAGTTGTACTATTCCAATCAATAGCGTCAATTTCTAATTTGTGCGTTGAGTCATAAGTATAAGAAACATTTTCATCAAATACAGAGAAAAATATTTTTTTTACGCCGCCTGAGATTCTATTACAGTCGAGTCCCCTACCTTTTGTTAGTGCTGTACAAGCCATTGTTTTTGTTTTATTAGGTTAAGGGAGGAGAGGTTTTACCCCCTCCTTCCGTATTATTTATTTATTACGACTGTCTTACGATATCAGCTCCTGTACCTGTTTGTACACCTGCTGAGTAACGAGCAACCATTCTAATATTATCCGACCCGTCTAATTGAGCCATATCCATCAAGTTGATTCTAGTCGCGTCACTTAAAAGGTCAGTCCCAAAGAAAAGGTTAGATTTTTGAGCTATTACTAATTGGTTTTCTATCATTCCGTTACAAACTGCAATTTTGTACCCTTCAAACATTGGTACGTAATCACCATTCATATTGTAAGCGTTTACATATCCTAATGTAGATACTGCTGAAATGTAGTATTGGTAAGTTCTTTGACTCATATAGATATGTAAGTCTTCTTTTCCTAATGCAGCAACAGGAATATCAGCTACAGCAGCTTGTAAGTTAGCAATAATGTTTGCAGCAGTATAAGCAGCAGTTGCAGCAGACTGAACAACAGTAGCATCAACACCAGGTAATAAAAGACCTGTTACAGCTCCATTAAATCCGTTAAATTGTCCTGCTACATTAGTTCCTGTCCAAATAGAATTTTCAGTTGCTTGTGCTATAATTTCTCCCATATAAGAGATAACATAGTCATCAAAAGATGCAGGAGGTGGTGCGCCTGCTCCAGCTCTCATTTGTAACGCTTCCCAAGAAGATAAAAGAGTTTCCTTGCAAATGTCCATATTTACTTGAAGATTTTTAGGCTCTAATACTTTTTCAGTTAAAGCTAAAGTTCCTGCTGCTGTAAAGTCGCAAGTTGCGTCTACTACAGAATTAACTGTTTGGTTAAGAGCTTGGATGTTGCTCTTAAATTTAATGTTTTCTATCATTGTTAGATAGTCTAACGAGTTTGATGCTTTTAAAGCTGCTGAGATGTAGAATCCTGCTGCCTTGCCTGCAAAGTTTGAAGCTACTGTAATTGCCATAATTTTGTTTTTTTTAGTTTATATTATTAGTTATGTAAGTTGTATAAGAACTTTTCTTGTTTTGTCATTCTTCTGAAATCTTGTGCAGTTGGTGTTGCTCTTTCTGCACTAAATTTATTTGTATCTAAAGGAGCTGATGCAGGTGCTTCTGCTAACTCAGTCTTTAATTTATCATTTTCAGCTTTTAACTTTGTTAATTCATCTTCTGCTGAGAACTCAACTACTTCTGTAGTCTTAATAGATTTTGGATTTGTAGAAGGCTCAATAACTTCTTCAGCCATTTCTTCAACTTCGTCATCTCCTCCGTCTTTATCTTCTTTTAGACTTGCAACTGCATCTTCTAGGTTTTGGATTCTTTTCTCCATTCCCTCCCAATCTTCAACTACTGCTAAGTCTTCAGTCATTTCTTCCTCAACTACTTCTTCAGTTTCAGTTTCCATAACTTCAGCAACGATACCTTCTTCATCTACTCTAAAAGTAACCCCTGTGTCAGTCTTGTACGTTCCGATTGGAAGTAAAATTGTCGTTCCGTCTTCCGTAAGAACTGAAATATCTACACCTACAGCTAATTCGTCAGCAGTTGATACAAAAATAGTTCCATCTTCACTTTTAGCTTGATAAGCCATTACAACTTCTTCGCCTTTATTTAAGCCAAGAGCTACTAATATTTGTTCTTTTAAATCCATTTTTTGTTTTTTAGGTTCTATATATAATAGAAAAGTTAGTTACTTGTTTGATTTTGTGATTATTTCGTTTAGTGCTTTTAGTATTTCTTCGTTAGTTGGTTGTGTTTCTGACATAGATTCCATCTTATTTGTAAAATATCCTTCAATACTCAAACCGCGTAAAGAACCTGATTTAATTTCTTTCCACAGCTCGTCATTCTCTATCTTCATTTTAACGAACCAAGTGCCATTAGGTAAGTCGTAGCCGTATAACTTTGACTTATCACTATCTCCTTCCTTAATCCAAGATTCTACTGTTAGAACGCCTGATACTCTGTCTTGATGTTGGTATGTAGCCTTATGATGATTGTTATGCTTTAAATACAATTCAGCAGCTTTACGGACTGTTTCTTTTGAAAAGTAAACATAGTAGTCAGAATCTGTATTAGGGTCGTGTCTAAATATTTGCTTATTAGGAATTAAAGCAGGACTAACTAACATTCTCTTTTCCTCATCTACTTTAGCGAAAGTTAAGTTGTTCTTTTCTTTACCAAAGAATACAAAGTCTTGCTCTATTGCAGGACTCGTTACTAGACTGATTGCATCGATAGCTAGTTCTTGACTATCGTCTGAAATCACTAATTCTACTATTTTTGTTTCTTTCATATCTTCATAATAGTCTTTATTGTCAGCTTCACATTCAGCTACTGAGTCGTAAGTACAGCTTCCTGTCTTTCCCCATTTATATTTTCCGTTTTCACATTTTTCGCAAGGCATAGTATATAATAGATATTAAGTTAGTTTATTTGATTTTAGATTGTTGCTCTACGTCTTATATTAGCTAATTGGTTTTGACTATTCGTCATTGAATCGGTTAAAACAAATGCTTGTACAGGTTCAGGTGCTACTCCTCCTGATATATCAAAAGCTCCTGACATCATTTGTGGTGCAGGTGTACTTGTAGCAGGTGCTGATACTGAACCTCCTCCTCCTCCTCCTCCTCCTGCTCCTAGTATTGTTCTTGCTTGTGCTGCTGCTCCTAATACTGCTGCTAGTTGAGTTGCATAGAATAAAGGGAAAGCAAATGCTGCCGCAGGGCCTGCTGCTTTAGATGACTTCTGAGCAATATCTAAACCTTGTACAATACCAACTCCTGTACTTATAGCAATCTCTGCTAACGCTGCTGCTTTTGATGCTGCTGTTCCCTCTGCCATTAAACTACCTAACGCACCAACCGCTCCTCCGATAGCACTTGTAACCCCTAACTTAGCCACCTTCATAGCTTCATCAGACTTCTTCCTCTTTTCGTTATTAGCTAGGTAATTATCTAATACACTATTATCTGCTTGTATCAATTGGTCATTAGCTTCAATTGTTTCAGTAACTAACTTTTCTATCCCTTTAAATCTTTCTGCATCTGCATCTTTTAAGTCTTTTAATCTTTGTATTGATTCTGCATTTATTTCTCTTTCTAATGCATTAACCTCAGTAACTACTCTCCTACGCATTTTTACAGAAGCTGTTTCTGTTTCTATTAATTCAACTTTTAATTGAGCAAGTCTTTGTTCATCTTCTGCTGAATTTTCACTCAAACGCATTTCTTCTTCTTGTATAGCTAGTCTTTCTCTTGCTAGTTCTAATTCTCTATTGGTAGTCTTTTCCTCTAGTTCTAGGGCTGTTTTTAAAGCTTCTAATCTTTCAGCTGCTGACTTTGTTTCATCTTCTGCATTTAATCTAGCTTTCTCTATCTCTTGTCTAGTAGCTGCTTTCTGTACCATAAACTCATTATCAGCATCTCTAAGCTCTTGCGTTCTTTTCTTTAATGCAACCATTGCTGCTACTTCATTACCTATCTCAGTTGTAATTCCTGCAAATACATTTTTTGCTATTTCTCCTGCCTTTTTAAATTCACCACTAAATACTAATGTAACTATCTCTCCTATCCTAGATATTCTATCAGTTAAAACATCTATAGTAGA
>Ga0209337_1001269_pt1 | contig 19335 bp, 24 predicted proteins | sample LinPmetageLP53_FD_184044 | JGI IMG/M metagenome (GOLD analysis project Ga0209337, IMG submission 184044) | Marine viral communities from the Pacific Ocean - LP-53 (SPAdes) (version 2) | ecosystem: Environmental > Aquatic > Marine > Oceanic | place: Pacific Ocean | collected 2010-02-08 | reverse complement strand
CCACTTCTTCTTATTAGCAACCAATCTACCATACGAATGTGAATGACCAACCCCACCTATTCCAAACATTTCTGTTGGCGTTTTGCCACCAAGCATAGTTATAAGAGTTGGTACAGTAGAACTACAAGTTATGTGGTCTGAAAATTGTACTCCCTTACTATTAAAAGCATCTCTAATCTTTCCGTGTCTTGGAACTGTGTCCATTAGTATACAATATATCTTCATTATATTCTCCTTTCTAAATAGTGGTCTTGTACAGCATCGTGACCAACGTGTAATATTATTTCATTTCCACAACCTATGTGTCCAACACCAACTCCAAATTGTTTTGGCATCGGATACGGATATACTCCTGTATTCCAAGCTGCTCTACTCAATTGTAAAGGCCCCCTCTTCGGATTAGATTTCATAAGTTTAAGAAACTCACTTAAATAAGCCCGACCTCTATTATCATCTGTACGGAATCCAGTCCACCATAAATCATATGTCAATGTATTTCCGCCACTCTCATCTTCTCCTATACGATAATCTCCATCATTCCCACGAGTATGTAAACCATCAACCTTAACCATTTGTCTCTCATTTTGTGGACAACAAATTCCAAATCTTTTTATGATAGGAACTAAAGTTCTGACTTCATCAGATACAAACATCAAATCTGAATCCATAGCTATAGCGACATCTGCTGTAGATTCCAACAAACCTTTTATCTGATAGTAGTCACAACAATGATAGCCCCACTTTAATTTACCGCTACCCTCTTTATAATTCTTATCAAAGGGTGTTGATTCAGAATCTACATATCTAACTTCTATATCATAGTCATCTCCAATAGATTTATCATCACTGTAACAAATTATATTAGCTTCAGGAAAATACTCCTTAACTCCTTCATATGTTGGATCTAATCTACCGATTGGATTTTCCCATTTTTGATTAGCTTTATCTCTATCACCAAACTCTGCGAAAATTATATCTAAACTCAATATGTTCCTCCTAATAAAATTTTTCTTATAGATTTATATACATCTTTATCTGATATTAAACTCATACACTTACCATCATATGGACACGGAAACTGATCGTAACAATTCAAACAATCTAACTCCTCTCTAAATAGTTTTATACCCAACCCAAAAAGATTAACTTCTTGGTGTGGTGTCGGACCAAAAAAACTAACTATTTTTGTACCTAATGAGATAGCGATATGCAAAGCAACTGTATCGCCTGTGACTATAACATTTGCCATTTTAATCAAATAACTAAACTCTTCTATTGAATAATTATCTGTTAGGTTTATCAAACTGTCCGATTTATTTTCGTCATATAATTTTTTATTTAATTCAACTTCAGACTTTGAACCACAGAGTAGAACAACACACTCACTATCTTTTGATAAACGTTTTATGAGTTTATTGTATCCATCATAAGTCCATTTCTTATGTGGGTATACAGGTCCACAACCAGTGTTTAATATTATTAAATCTTCAATATACAGAAATGATTCCCTAAAGTTTTTAAACCTTTCCGAATCCAACTCAAAAAATGGTTTCTCATTATCATAATCTAAACCAGCTACTTCAAATATTAATTGTTGATAGCTCTTTTGATTCTTAGTTTTCCCACCATAATTATCTAAACAAATGTTATAGTGGTATTTACTACCATCATTTAAGGGTACAACATGCCCCTCAGAACTCAATCCATAACCTCTTTTATCTTCTGAATTAAAAGACATCATCATCGATGTAGACTTTGGATCTTTGTCTAAATTTATAATAGTATCGAATTTTTCAAATTGTAATCGTCTTACATTTTCTGTATTGTATTCTAATGTTCTATCTACGAATGGATTTGACTCTACAAAATATACAGCATCTTTTACAGTCAACCAACTCAGCTGGCAATTAGGATACTTCTTTTTGATTCCCTCTGCTAGAGCAGTTGATCTAACTACATCACCTAAAGCATCTAACTTTATTAATAGTATTCTTTCAGAATATGGATTATGGTGTTCACATTCAAAACAATTCCAAGACCTATCTATCCAATAGTATTTACAAGGCCTATCTCCTTTGAAATGTCTACATGCTTTCATTGAGATATTCTTTGTATTTTTTTATCCCCTTTTCCAAATTGTATTTTGGTTTCCACCCACTCATAAATTTGATTTCAGATGACTTTGTGTAGAACTGATAGCCTTTTGGTGTATTGTTTTTGTGCCAATATTCAAATGGTATATCCATTAACTCTAAAACATCCTCAAAAGAACGGGCTTCTCCACTACCAACTTCGTACACTCCTCTAGCTACATCATTGAAGATTGGATATATTGTGGCATCAACGACATCATCTATATAAACAAAATCTCTTTGTGGCTTACCATCAAATAATTTGAACTCTCCTCTTAGATGAGCTTGATGGGCAACGGAAGCCATCTTGCCTTTATGTGACTCACCAGGCCCGTAAACATTAAAGTATCTTAGTCCTATAAATTTAAAATCATTCTTAGCTATTCCATATTGTTCAGTAACATATTTAGACCACCCATAGATATTAGATGGCAATCCATTGTCACCTGTGTTAGCTGCTGATGATGAGTAAATAACCGGCTTATCATTGATTTGTGCAATATCAAATAGTTGTTTACTAAACTCATAATTATATTTCATCATTTCATTTGGATCTTTCAACATAGTATCTGATATAGCACCGACGTGTAGTACCACATCACATAAAGAAACAGCTTTAAACAATGCTGTCTCCCAACCTGAATGGTTCATATAGTCTTTCTCTATACCAACTACGCTAATGACATCAGAATGTTTCATTAGAGTATCATTTATACGTTTACCAATAAATCCTTCACATCCAGTTAAAAGCACTCTCATTTATATAACTCCTCATATACACGTTTCATCCAATAAGTCCTATCTCTTCCAATTTCACTTGGTGGTATAGCATTAAACTGATAAACCCAACCTGAATTATAGAGATTTGTTAAAGTATCTTCCCAAAAACAATCTGGATGCCAATGAAATAATTGTTTCCTAACCATATCCATCATACCAAATTGTCTCGGTAATAGTTTCATATCCAAATCAAATTCTTTTCTCATACAATTCATCAATACTATATCACTACCAGTTAATAGTATATCGTATGAGTCAAGAATCTTTCGTTTGTTCTTTTCATAAAATTCAAATACTTTATCAAAGAACTCTTTGTGGTCTTTGTTAATAATCACAAAGCCAGTTTGAAAGAACTCAAAAGATGGTATACAAAACTCTTTGTTCCAAAACATTTTAGAGTAACCATTTATAGCTCTGTTCATCCACTCAAAATCCCCATCAGTTAATGTGCTTGTAAATTTACCATCTGTCATTTCAAAGAAGTTAGGACAATCAGGATGAACTACTGAGTCAGCATCGACAACTAACACTTGGTCGTATTCTATGTCATTGTGTTCTAATATATTTAGAACCTGCCATCTTTGCCAAGTTATTAACATTTCGGATTCATCACAAAGTAAGTCTGACATAACATAAACTTCGTGACCATTCATTTCAGCCCAAGCTTTCCAAGAGTTTATCCCATACTCATAACCATGATGTCTGTTTGAATGACCAATACTTGATTCACCAGTTAAATCTTTTTCTCTTTTTATATATGGTATGAAAATTATATTCTTCATTTCTTTCCTATATGTGCTGATGTACTTCTGAAAAAATAATCATTGTCTCTCGAATCACCAAGCATATAGTTAAACTTCAAATCATTCTTCCAAGCACAATAATTGAAACTTAATTGGTCTCGTTTACTACCATACTTAATCTCTGTCCACCAATCCTCCATTGTTTTTATACAATCCTTTTCATTGTGCCTTCTTAAAATAACCATTCCAGTAATCAAACCTTTGTCCTTTGGGAAACCTAACATATGATACTTAGTCATTTGCTTTTGTATCAGATAAGGATTATCTTTATAATTCAACATACCTCTTTCTGGTGTAAGTTTCATATTCTTAGCTCCTAAATCAAGTATGGTTTGTGCTTCAGCATAAGGACAATCTCTTGCATCTAAATCATTATTATTGTGACTAAAGAAAGCTACATTAGAATCTTTTAGATATTTATCTATTAACTCATCTAAGTTTCCAACAACACTCATATTACCATCTATAAAAACACTATACTCATAGTCTTGTAAATATCTATGTGGTAATACTTTAAACTTTTTTGCGTTTCTATTATTATCTTCGTACAATGGTATAGAATTTTCTTCACTAAAAGATTTCCAATCCCATCCTATTGGATTTTGTTCTGTGATTTTATCGTATCCACCGAATACGGAAGTGTAAACTACATTACTTGACATATTATACCCTCATAATCTCTTAGTACTTTAAATTGTGTTGTGGGGAAGTATGTACCCTTTAGCTGACCTATCTTTTTTAAAACTTTTAATTGATTATTATTGATATACTCATCTATCGCATGTTTCAGCTCAGGAAATAAACCATAATCATCAAAGGCAATTATAGTTCCTTTACCAAAAGTATTTATAGAATTGTCTACATCACTTCTTACGTGCGGGTAGTCGTGAACACAATCTATAAATACAATATCCATTGGTTCAAAGTTCCAAGATTGATTGTATACATCCATTACAACATAATCTATATTATCACAATGACTATTTAACTTTTTTGATTGTTCGTGTCTGTCATATAGATTATCAAGAGCTATAACTTTTTTAAATAAATAACTTAACATTCCTGTACTGTGTCCTAAAGAAGATCCTACTTCTAATATTTTCATATCTTTGTATTCTTCTTTATCAAAAAAGTTTATGAAATCAGCTTTGAATTTTAAACTTGTAGTAGTTTTTGATTCTGTCTTATCAGGCAATCCTTTTAATAAATTTCGTATCTTATCATCTGTTAAATATATTTCATCATTAACAAAATTACCAGCTATAGGAAATTGTCGCTGTACAGTATAGACATCAGAATATCTAACCACCAATTGTGTAGTACCACATTGATTACCAACATTATATTTAGCCTTAGACCTAATATAAAGTTGCATCCTAACTGGCATATGTCTCATATCTAAAGCCGTGTCTAAATAATTAAATGAAGTTTGTTCGATTGGTTTCTCTGTCCAATAGAAGTGCTTAAGATTTGAATCTATAACATCTAACATTAGTCTATCCATACTGTAATCATATCTATCTGACAACAACAAACAACCAAACTCTTCACCTGCATATTCAGAAATAATCTTATCACCTAATTTGATTTCTTCATCGCTAAAATACAATTCCGGCGCTGAGTCCATATATTCATTTTCTTCAAACTGCCAAAATCTTAACATTTGTTCTACCATTGGAATGTTTGGATTATCTTTATTGTATACTCTGTAATGATCGTGGAATATTTCTACACCCACTTCATCTACAAAGTCATCTACATAAGGATTATTTACAAATACATTATTTGCATTTTCAAGTGGATTATCCCAAGCTCCCCATTCATCTCCAATATCCCCACAAATTTTTTCTAATAGCTTTACAGTTGGTAAGAACACCTTACAATTTGGATATTTCTCTTTCAATAAACGAGGCATAGCAGAGAGTATTCCCCAATCTCCTATTCCGTGACAAGTTCTCATAATTACAAACTCACCTTTTTGCAAGTACTCATCAGGTATTCTATAACCTTCGTTTTCTTCAAAGCCTAATGTATCAACTTCACCAGCGTGATATAATTGGTCACCCACCATTCTAAAGAATATAGGTTTTATTACTTCTGTCAAACCCCACTCCTTACATTCATTTCTTTGCTAAAGTTTTTGTTGTACCAAACATTCTGTTCTTCTTGCCTCTGAATAGTTTTTGGATGATATAAACTCAATTCTTCGTGTGGTGGCAAATGTGAATATGTTTTACACCCATCTATAAATTCGTGTAGTGGTCGTGTCCATCTAATCTTTTCATCATTACGAAACACACGAGCTTGATAATCAGGATAGTTTACCCAACCTTTTTCACTAACTTTCCAACCCCATCTTTGTATGTGTTCTTCTTTCATACCATCAATTGTATTTACTCGTGGAATCCAAATCAAATCAACACCATCATTCATTTCTAATATTTGTTTTAATTGTTGTAGTAATACCTTATTTGGATATTCATCAGCATCAATATGAAAGATATAATCACCGCTTGACTTTTCTATAACTGAATTTTTTTGGTCTGAAAAATTACCATTAAGTTTTCTATCGTAATGTATGACTCTACTATCTATTGAGTATAATTCAATTACATCCTTTACATTTTCATCATCCCCATCTACACAGATTACCACTTCATCTTCTTCATCAATGCCGAGAAGAAGATTTGCTAACAACTTTTCAAGTTCTTCTGCTTCATTGTGAACTGTAATACCATAACTAATTTTCACTTATTTAATTCCTTAACAAATTGAGTTGGTAGTTTTAAATCTTCTAAAAATACCTGACTTTTTCTAGCTTTATCATAAGTATAGGTTCTGTAAATACCATGCCTTTTTATCAACCCTTTTAATTTAGTGTAAACTTTTTTAGAACCACCAGCTAAATTAACTTTATAGATTTTCTTATCAGCATCAACTACTTCAGTAGTTCCAGCAGATTCTAATATCTTTTTGATTTCTGTATTGGTTGGTACATTAGATACTTCTAATTGTATTCCGTGAACTAAACCTTTTAGCTTTGGTTCTAATACAAGTATAGTTCTACGAAGTCTCCTACCCTCTTTGTTCTGATATACGAATGATACAATATCACCCCTACTAACTTTAGACCAACTATATGGTAATTTAGCCATTGTCTTTTACAATCCCCATAGCTTTACAAGCTTCCATAAATTCAAACTGACCGAATTTCTGTGGGTTTTCTATATCCAATCTTTTATCGTGACCTTCATACTGATCTCTTTCTTCTTCGGGTACATCTATCACACTAGCAAAATTCCAATACCAATCATTTACAGTACCTTCTGGATATATTATACCTTTTGGCCCCATATTGATTACAGATGGAAACCACACCAATCCTCTTTTTTTATCAAAGATTTTTAAATCGTTCATCAACCGACTGTGACTTTTAGTGTATTCCTCTAACTTCTCACTATCGAAAGCCAAATAAGAATTAGATGTCATACCACATTGAAAACATATATACGAATCAAATTGTTCACCTTCTATCTCTGTCGATTCCACAAAACAATTATTGTGCATTTCTGAACATAAAGGACAATCTGTTTTTACTTCTGTTTGTTGTGTCATATTAAACCTTTTTTAGTTTAGGTAATTTCATTTTAGTTGGTTCTGTAGGTTTATTTTCTCCAACCTTTTTTAGTTTAGGTAGTTTTAAATTAACTGCCTGTGCTTGTTCTTGAAACTTAGGTAAATGCTTGTCTAATATAATGGCAAACTTTTTATCCATACTACTCAAAGAAAAATTAACTCTATTAAACATACCAAGCTTCTTAGCTTTAAAAGTAAAGTTCTTTTTTGATTTGAATACAGTTTTAAGCATCTGAGAAGCGTACTGATAATTTACTGTAAACCATTGAGCGCTTTCAACTAACATTTCTTTTGGAAACGATCCTGCTGGAACCTTTGTTAATCCACCTGGTAAAAGTACAGCATTGTTTTTATTTAGAAAATCCTTATGACCACTCCAATCTGAAGCAATAACAGGCTTTTCTGATATACTAGCTTCTAATAAAGGACGACCAAATCCTTCACCATGCGTAAAACTAACATGCGCTTTTACCTTTGGGTGATTATACATTTCGTTCATCTCTTTATCAGTTAAGTCTCCGTGTAAGAAATATATGGATGGTAAATTACCCTTTACAGTTTTCTTAATTTCCTCTATCTTTTGTTTAATATCATTTCTATCAATAACAGAGAAAGTAGCACCACTTGTTTTCATTAAAAGTGCTGGTGGGTTTTTGTGGTTTTTAAAAGACTCTAAGAAAGTTTTAACTAACATACCAGTATCTTTTCTATCTTCACCCATACCACCTTGCAACCAATGACCAGTAAAAAGAAATATAAACTTCTCAGAAATTTTATTTATCTCCTCATTAATCTCACCCTCAACTTTGTTTAACTTCTTATAGATGTTTGTATCAAGACCCTCAAACAAAACTTCGATTGGTTTATGAACTTTTAGCTCACCAGTTTTTTGTTTTGTCTTTTCATCAATTTGTTCGTACACAGTTTTATCAAAAACTTCCTTTGTAAATTTAGATGGAACTATATTTAAATCCATCTTATTCATACCCTTTATCCATTCAGCTGGAACTACTGTGTTTTCTAATCCAGCAGTTATACCAATATTGTATTTAGCTATTGGTGTAAATTCATTAGGTACACTAATTTGAATATGTATTTCAGGTTGTCTTTGTAGATTCTGACTTTTTATGAATCTATCTATTATTACTTTGTCATTTGGATCCTTATCATCCAATGCATTCATTGGACAATTACCCCATTTCATAGAGTTGATGTGTATTTCAAACTTATCCATAGCTATTAGACTTCTACATAAATCTCTACTATGAGATCCATATCCACTTCTAGTAGCAACAGGTGCTGTAATTAACATTAATGGTTTCATTCTAACTCCTATCCTTCAAAAATTGTAAATCGTTTACGAGGTGTCCACTTCTCAAATGCTGTATCCATATGTTCTATGAATAAATTGGACATAGCAGTTGCTGACATCATAGCATCATCACTCATAACAAATTCGTGACCCAACTTACCACATCTCTTTCTTTCCTCTGCTCCCATATCATACCATTCTTTTAGAGCATCAGCAAAGTCATCAGCACGGGGCCTGTCATCATAGATGTATGGTGTAGGTATTGAACCCTGCAAACTTCTATTAGATGGCCACACTGGTTTACACCATTCACCCCAAGTCAAATCATCATTGTCTTTCCATTTCTTATCGTCATGCAAAGACTCAATCCAACTATAATCTTTATAGGTTATAAACTTATCTTTATACTTAAAACCAGCTTGGTCTTGTAAACCACCTGTGACATTAACTGATATTGGTGTTCCACACATTAGAGCCTCACAAGTTCCTAAACCGAATCCTTCATTGGAAGCCATATTCATTGTAACATCAGCTATGTTATATAAGTAACACAACTCTTTATCACTTAGTTTTTTATGTGAAAATATGACATCATAATCTGGACAAAGTTCTTCAACTAATGCAGGTAAGTCTGTACCATTCTCATCACGAGGTTGAGTGTGCATTATCAATGCACATTTCTCAGATTGTTCTTTAGTCAAAGTATCACAAAACATTTTGTAAGATAGTACAACATCGCCAGGCAATTTTCTTCTGATATTTCTATTATTCCAAAATATTACAAAATCGTATTCTTTATTATCAGTAACATTGCGTTTGAAATTTAATAAATCACCATATTCTTTAACATTTAATTCATCTACAGGATAAAAGTTCTTCTCATTAATTCCATGAGGTAAGTAAGTATTATCCCAATCTGTTCTTGGTTTCTTCTGACAAACCTTATCTACAATATTAACTGTTTGTTTAGATATGTTCATAATCAAATCACAAGACTCATAGAATGGTTCGTTCCATCTTGGATAAGGTAAGTCATCCCATATGTTATAATAGAATATTGGAATATTTTGTCTTATCTCATGCTCCATATTGTACAACCATCCCCAAAATCTTGGATCGGTGTAGTGAAGAATAGCATCGATTCCTTCACCATCTTTAGTCTCCATATCTAAAACTTGCTTTAGTAAATCACCATTACCATACCCACTAACAGGATATATTTTTAGATAAGCATCTTCAATGCCTGTTTCTTTTCTACAGGTTTCATTCATATCTATAATCTTACCTTCATCAGGATGTTTTATAGCACCGCCTATCTGAACCCATTGGTAATGTTCTAATGTTCCCAAAACAAACTCACGAGACATTGTACCAACTCCCGATGACATTCTTAAATCATCTGAAAGAAGTAGTATCTTCTTTTTATTTTGCATATAACCTCTTTTTATTTAATCTTTTAACAGCTTCTTTTTGTCTTTTTTAACAGCATTTTCTATATTTGTCAATCTTTCATTCATCTGACTTAAAAGATTGACTATTTGATTTAATGCTTTTTCTAATTTTTCATTCATAATGCACTCCCACTTGGTTTGAGGTTTTCCCACTCATTTATTTGCTTTCTAAAATCATCATTGTGAACATACAAGTCCATAGATCGATTGATTAGTTTCTGTAATGTAAAGCTATCATCTAAATTACTTATCTTAAATTTCTTATAAAGATTATCTAATAACTTCACGGATGTTAATTTCAACATAACATTTCCTCCGTATATATGTATATAAGTATATAAAATTAATTTATTATTACATATTTTTTTTGTTTTTCTTTAGCCTCATTTAAAGCACTCTCTGTACCCTTCGACACAATACCTTTTGGTAAAAAAGCCACCATCACATCACAATGTTCAGCTATCTGTGCATTTCTTTTATGATAATTACTTTTGTAAAAAGCCTTACCATATCTGAATTTTGGCAGTACACAATGCATATTATGACTATAGTGTGCTGGTGGGAACTCCGAATAATCTACTTCAAACTCTAAAGCATACTTTTTAGCGTATCCATCTGCGCCATCTTTTTGTCCACCACTAACTACTTCTAATCCTTCACCATATTTCTGTTTCAACTTAAACACAAACTCCTGAATTTTTCTTTTGTTTGTGTATTGTCTACTTCCTACTATCGCTACTCTCATAGTCATTCCTCTTTTGTCTTTTTACTGGTTTATCAGATGAGCAGAATTTAGCACACTTGTGAAACTCATCTAATCCCTTTAAAATGTTTTCCTCTTTAATATAAATATACTGAAATCTAATCCTATCACCCCTATAATCAGGTATATTTGATAAATCGTACCAAATAAAATCATTAGTCTTTAATGTGTCTCCTACATTTATATTAGTTTTGAAATGTAACCTTGATTCATACTTTATTAAAAATTGTTTTAAATCCTTTGGCTTCAGTGCGCCATCTTTATACCACAATTTTAAATAAAATTTAATATTATCTTTATGGGCTAGTTCTAATTTTTCTATTACCTTCTCTTCAAAGGGTTTATTTAGAAAGTGAGCTAGATTCATCCTTAGATTAATTTTCATCATACTCATCACTTTACTCCTGCGTCACAAAATTCTGTTTGATTAAAATCACAATACCTGCAATTCTTTTTAGATGCCTGTTTACTATAAGTATGTTCGGTGTTGTATTCTCCCTCAGAATCAAAACATTCTTCCATAAACTCGTTCAATCGTTTAGTTACTTGATTGATTGATGGTTTACCATTAGCAGGCACAAACTTCTGAACTCTCTTCTGTGGAAAGTCTAAGTTCTCATACAACTTTCTCTTCACAATAAAGTATTCAACCTCTATCTTATCTAACGGATGATTGAATTGTTTTGAGTAGAATTGTTTGTATAGTAATAGCTGGTCACTCTTTAGTTTATCAGCCTTCTGCCATTTGTTCCAACCCATAGTAGATGTCTTAATATCATATATCTTAATTACATCTCTGACTGTATCTCTTATAACCACATCCAAATAACCTATAAACTTAATACCATTGGGTAAATCAAAGTCAAGTGGAACTTCTATACCGATAAGTTCGTAGCCTTTCTTACTGAAGTATTGAGCTCTCTTCTTTTTAAGAAAGTCTAATATCAATAGTCCGTGTTCATAAAACTCTACCATATCAGCTTGTGTACAGAACTCAACTCCACCATTCTTTTCCAAAGCGTTTTCATAATTACGCTTCATTCTGATTCTTAACATCTCAGGTAATGGTAATGCTTCAGCAGCTTTTGCTGTGTCCTCATACATCACAGTTAGAAATGTTTGTATCACTTCGTGCATTGATGTTCCAAAGAGCGTATGTATCGATTCTGTAAATTCACGCTTACCTTCTACATATGCTAACTTCCATCTGTAAGGACATTGAGCCCACATTGAATACTGACTATAACTTATTCGTTTCATTAATCTTCCCACTTTCCGTGCTTTACTAAATGCCAGAATCTATGTAATATAATTTGGCATATTAGCAAAAATAGATTATCATTTTCGTAAAACCCATTTTCGACTTCTAATCTGTATTTTGATTTATATTCCACTACTTACCCCACACTCCCTTCTTAACAATAGTAGCCATAATACCATAGTTACTCACATCTAAGTAAGCATCTTCCATTGGTTCACCAGCTACCGCTGATTCTCTATTGTTCATCAATAGAGTTTTTAGTCTCTGTATCTTATCATTCATACGAAACCATAAACCTGTAAGGGATAAGCGTACTTCTTCTTCTGTTTGTAATTGTGTACCTACTGATATATTACCTGGACCGTAGTCATGCTGCTTGTGTAGGAACAATTCATATTGTTCTCTTTGTATTTTTTTAAATTCTGATGTCATTAGAGGCCATTCTTTCTCCATCAATGCCACTATATCGGCACCATCACCTGTTAGGTAAGAATTTACTTCTTTTTTTGTATTTGATTCTTTTATATTACTCATATAATCCTCTTTTTCTATGTTTAAATTTACACATTTTTATTGTATAAGTCAAGCTTTTTTATTTCTCTTTTGATTTTTTTATTTAGATAGTATGTATAAATATGCTTTGGTTTTGTGTTCTTCCAAAATATATTTTCATCACCAGCTTTATATCTTCTGTTTAGTTCTCTACCATATGGCCTATCTAATTGATTTAAAGACCTACTATGCATCTCCTTACCATCAACCATTAGTATTCTGCCAGGTTTAGTCTCACCTAAGTAATCAAAGTTAGTAGCTTTGTAGATTACGCCGGTATGTCCGTGATGTTGGTCAGCAAATGAAACTATAACTTCTTTATCTGTAGTTTGTTTCAATAACTTAAATGTCTTTCCTATAAAATAACTTTCTGTATTCTTAGGTGTATCGTCAATACAAACTAATCTTCTAAGTTCTAAACACTTATCAGGATTGATAGGATTATACTTAGCTGCTGTAGCTGGCATCGATGGGTGAGCATACATCATAGCGCCAATCATCTTTGGTAGTCCAAAGTTTCCTTCTGTAAATAGCCCGTAGTGATACAGAGATTGAACACCATTTACATTATGTGAATAGTGATGTTTCTCTATAAACTTTACTATTGATTTTCTAGGTACTTCTTCGACTGTAAAGTTCTTTACGTTCATTTTATGATATTAAGCCGAGCTTCCGAATCTCCTTTTGTTCAACTCCATATTTTTTCAAAATATCAGCTAACTCTGTTTGCCCGCCAGCTGAAATCTCATACATTTCTACTGCATCGTTAGCTTCTCTAACACTACATTGTAAGTGTCTAGCTATGATTTCATATAACCATTTTGGATGTTTCATCTTCTTATCTCCTTTGATGTATTTTAACCATTGTTTCTTCTTTGGTAAAATATCTATGTAAACTTTATATAATTCTTTTGGTTGTAGTGGGTATTTTTGTACTTCATTCACAAACTCAATCCAATCAGGCTTCATTGATAGAAACCTATTAACCATAAAGTTTGACCAAGACTTTTTATCATCATCAGAAATCTCATTCCAATAGTTAGGGTGTTGTTGAGATGTTACTGCGTTTACGTGATCGAATAGACTTTTCTTTTTAGCTTTAGCCATTTACTTCCTGCATTAGTGAGGTTGGAACTTTACCACAATTACCACAACTATAAACCTGTACTGGAATCATAGCTTCTTTTCCTGATGGCGACATCAATGGTGACAATCTTCGTAAGAAAAAAGCTGGTATAAATACAGCATTGTTACAATCTTCACATACAAATTGTTCTGTATCTGCCATACTTATCTGTTGTTGTGGTTGTCCACCCTTTATTGGTTTTATTGGTTTTGTACTCATCTTATTTCCTCTAGTTCAATTGTTGAAACTCCACTTTTTTTAACTACTGCAGTAGCAGCCTTCAGAGCATATTTTATAGCTCTCTTTATTTTATTACTATTACAGTATTCTACAACCAAAGCTGCCATAAAAGTATCGCCGGCACCCGATACATCTCCTCCTGTAACTCTAATTGTAGAATACAATTCTCCATTGTGTTGGCATCCATCTTCACCTAAAGTAACAATTAGTTTTTCATCATACCATCTACCACTCCGATTGTCCTGTATTGCTTTGTATTCTAATTCATTTATCTTTATGTAAGAACATTCTAACATATAGTCATCGATTGGCTTTTTAGTATCTATAAAAACATTTGTATTGTTTTGACAAAGATAAGCTATATCGTGTTCTTGTAAAAATCCTTTGTTGTAATCAGCGATTACTAAAGCATCAAACTTAAACCCATCATAATCATTATTCCTCACCTTATACAAAATATCTTTTTCAACACGTTTACAATAATCATTTTCATCAACTCTCAAAACTAATTGATTAGAACGTTTATCAACATATCTCTTTTTCTCTATAAGCTCTTTATTAGTTATGTATTGTACTTCAGCACCCAATGATATTAAATTAGAGACTACATTTAAAGCCATTCCATCATTACCCTTTTCCCATTCCCTATTAAAGACTGGAACAGGTCCTTCAGGACATATTCTACTTATATCACCATAGACAAATATGTCTTGGCAGCTATCACCTATTACTAATACTCTCACTTTATGATTCCCAACAACTCTATCATCATAGCCATAACATTGATTTCCTTATCGACAACTTGCGCATCTGATAATTGATATTTAGCTATTGTTAGAATACAATCTGCTACATTCCCTTTACCATAATCATCTACTTCATCATACAATAAACGAAACACATCAGCAAAGTCTGATATTTGATTATCACCCAACATCTTTCTTATAGTTACGAAAGCATCTTTTTTGTCTTGAGTTTTTAATACATTAACTACTTGTGTAGCAAATACATTAACATTCAAATCAACTGCAACTAAATTGTCTTGATCGATTGACAACTTACCATCAACTACCTGTCTTTGAGCAAAGTTTATTACTCTGCGAATATCAGGATAGCCACCATTTACCAATGTAGCTACATCATCAACTTCAAACTTAATCTCTTCTTCTTTAAGGATTTCATTTAGATGAACAGCAACTTCTTTTCTTGATGGTGGAACTATCTGAAAGGGTTGGCAACGACTTTGTATTGGATCGATAATTCTTTCTACATAGTTACAGGTTAATATAAACCTCGTATGCTTTGAGAAAGTCTCCATAAGGTTACGAAGAGCGGCTTGTGCATTAGGTGTAATGTAATCACACTCATCTAATATAACCACTTTCATATCTTTGAATCCGATGGTGGAAGCAAACCCTCTGACTTTATTGCGAACTACATCTACACTATTTTCATCAGAAGCATTAATATACAAATGATCACATTCTATATTATTAACTAATAACTTAGCGAGAGTGGTTTTACCTGTACCAGCTCTTCCGTACAGTAAAAGGTGTGGCAAATCACCACTTTCCAAATAAACTTTAACCTTACTTTTCAGATGTTCATTTCCTATGTAAGAATCTAATTGATTTGGGCGGTATTTTTCAACCCATAGGGTATTATCTAATCTTTCCATTTTTCGTTATTAACCTCTATCTTTGTTATTTCAATATCGTGTTTGTAGTTCTTAGGATACTCCATTTGTGGGTGTTTCATCACACTATGAAATTTCCTATTTTCTTTTTTGTTGCCTAAAAAGTAAATATATCTATGTTTGCTGGCTTCTTTCTTCAACCAAAAATCGTGTCCTATAGACTTAACCATTTTTTTAGGATTAGCAGAACCAAATCGTGAATACACTGTACGACTATGTATCCACTCCCCATCCTCTACTAACCTCAAAGAATATGTAGGAGCTAATTGAAAATCTCCACAACCTTGATAAATCCAATTAGTAGCTTGATAGATAGCACCATCATGTGACTGTTCAGGATCAGCATATGATATTAGAACCTTTATGCCTTTGGCATTTTCTTTCATCCATTTAAATGTTAGACCTAATGCCAAAGATTCGATGTTCTTGCCATATCCATCGTGGATGAAGAGTCTCGTGAGTTCTAATATATTTCTATTCTCTAATATATCTTCAGAGAAGATAGAACCGAGAACCCTTCTTCCAACAGGAAAACCATAACAAGCAACTCCTATGAGTTTCTCTTCAGCTTCCGCAAAGAATTTATGTTCATTATCAGTTTGATAAAAAATTCCAAGCGGATAGCGACAAGATGACAACTTGCCGCTATAATGGTTTTTTTCTATCATATCCTTAGCCAATGGTTTATAGATTGGCCTTACAGAAACTCTAGGTTTATCTACATACTTTTCTTCCATTACACATCTTGTTCAGCAACTAAATAATATGTAGCATCGTATTCATCAACTTTAAAATTGATTCTAGCTAAACCACCTGAACTTACTTCTAATGTAGCACCTTCACATTCTTTGTTAGCTATCAACACATCTCTAAATAGATTAGCGTTAAAAGAAACATTGTCTATCTTATCAAAAGATTCTGTTTCTACAGGAAGCGTAACACGATTTGTACTAATCTCAGCATAACCAATTACAATCTTTACACCATCATCGTTTGTCAATACTGTAAAATTATCAGTATCAGCCAAAGCACCTTTACCAGCAATAAACTTCTGCATAAAAGACTTATCGACTTTTATCTTTACCTCAAAATCAGGTATAGACTTTAGATTAGGTGGTGAACTAATAACAGATAAATCTGAAAGCATATAATTGACATCAGAATTACTATCTGATATTTTAAGAGATACTGCTTTATCTCCAGCTTTTGTGAGATTCATTGTTATATTTTCTGATAAAACTGAAAGTAACTTAACAAGCTGCTCTGTGTTATACACACCTAAATCAGCATCATCGAACTTCCAACCAGTCATTGTTAGTTCTCCAAGTAGATTCTTATCACCAGTAATAAACCGAGTAGAGAGATTATCCCCTTTACTATTAATTACAACCGATGAACAATTTCCGCCAAGATAGTACTTATCAATAAAGCGGCTTAATGAATGTTTGTTCATTTTTACTCCTTATGTAGTTTATGATATATAAATATATATCTGTTTTTATTTCCAAAATCAAAAAAATCTTTCCATTGATGTCTTTTTATTTACAGGCTCATTCCATTTAAGAGATTCATAAAACATCATTATCTTCTTCTCTAACATCTGAGCATACATCTTTTTGTAATCTATATTAGTCTTAATAAAATTAATTATTTCTGGTGGGTCTTCATAACCTTTGTAACCACAGGATAATAATCCCAAATCATTCTGTTTAAGATATACCCACTTAATCTTTTCAGAGTTACTTATCTTCTCATACTTCTTACCAACTCCAAAGTGTCTCAGTAAATCATTATAAGTTAGAGCAGCTTTGATATGAGCAGGCGCACCTTTCGCAAACTTTGTAAACTTACCCTTCTTACCATCTGTGTATTTCTTTAGATTATTTATACCTGTCGGCATTGCTATTCTATCAAAGTCTACTAATTTCATAGATTCTTTGAAGTTTATAATTCTTTCATCTATCTTTTCCTTTGGAACAGTAGCCAGAATATCTTCCAACACACTCTTCAATAACTCACCCATAGCTTTTGGAAAGTTACTACGAACTAAGTCCAAACCTTTTACATGCAGTTTATTTACCTTTACTCCATTGTCATTGATAATCTTCATACCATATCTTTTCTTCACAATGAACAGACCCGATTTAGCAATCAACTCCTGCTTTATCTCAAACCTATGTACATCTAAGTTTAGGAACTTCTTAGCAAAGTAGTTATAAGAGTTATTTAGAAATCCCTGCATCTCATCAGCTACATCTAATATCCTCTTACTCATAAGAGTTTCGCTATCAAAGTCCATAGTAGGAAATCTCTTCTTAACCAATGGAAGAGCTGAATAGAATACCGAATCTGTATCTATGTAAATACAATAGTCTTTATCAGTTCCTAATTCTTTATTGTAAAAGTGATTACCAATCTTCTTAGTAAACTTAATCAGCTCTTGACCTGTAAGTGTTGTAGCCTCAGCATTATCTAAGTCATAGAAACGAAATACAGGTAAACCCAATACACCATAGAGAGAGTTTAGCACCACCTTCTGAATCAACTGGCGACTTTTGAAGTATGTATATTTTTCATTATCACCAGCATCACCGAACTTCTTCATCAGCTTTCTATACTCCACACGAGTATCGAACCACTTCTCTAATAGGGCTGGAATCAAACCTTTCTTATCACTACGATACATAACACCATTTGAGGATACAGAAACTTTATTGTTTTCAAAGAAATCTTTTAGTTCTAATTCAGAAAGTTTCCCCATTTCTTTTTCGCCTGACATAAGTGTATAGGTTTTCTTTGTACCCTTCATAAATTCTTCAGCATCCCAACCTTTTAGTTTACCCATCTTTGTTTCAGGCGAGACATTCAAAGACATAATAACTGATGGATACATAGATGTAATATCTAAATCAAATACCCAATCGTGTTTACCTCTTTGTGGTGGTTGAACATAAGCACCAGCAAACTTCTCATCACTATTCATATTTGGTCTTGCTGGTTTGTTAGGTGCTACAACTTCTAAGTTTTTTAAATAGACTAAGATAGCACCTTCTAAATAACGTGAGGAGAAATAAACATCCTCATAAGGAACATGACCTACGTGACATACACCCCTAGCCATATCGATTAAGTCTAATTTATCGTGTAGTCTTTTTACAAGCCTAACATCATGGATATTATATTCGACAAACTTATCTATATTGTTTTCATATAAGTCATTGAGTGTTCCACTATACTCAACTTTCTTTTCACTAAGTTCGTGTTCAGCTACAGCATCTAATCTGTAAGATGATAGCTGGGTATAAGTAAATAATTTATATAGAGCCAAATAATCTAAACAACTAACACCAGCAAACATATATCTCTTACGGTGTTTGTTCCATTTAACCTCTCTTATAGGTGAGATTAAATTAGCTATATCGGAGCCGACAACTTTACAAGCTCTATTGTATATGTAAGGCATATCGAATGAGTCTGAGTTCCAACCTGTAATGATGGTTGGTTTCCAATCTAAATATAATAGAAAAAATCTTTGTAGTAAATCAAACTCATTTTCAAAAGATTCGATAATCACATTATCTTT
>Ga0209337_1001267_pt1 | contig 19354 bp, 12 predicted proteins | sample LinPmetageLP53_FD_184044 | JGI IMG/M metagenome (GOLD analysis project Ga0209337, IMG submission 184044) | Marine viral communities from the Pacific Ocean - LP-53 (SPAdes) (version 2) | ecosystem: Environmental > Aquatic > Marine > Oceanic | place: Pacific Ocean | collected 2010-02-08 | reverse complement strand
TTGCAACTACTACTACTTTTACATCCGCTATCGATCAGCTTAATGATCTTTTAGGCTTGCTTGTACCTACTGCCCCAGTAACACTTGCAACTCAGCTTAATGCGGGAGGTGAGTTTGCTGCTTCAAATTTTGGGGCTTTTACTGAATTTAAGCAAAACAATCTCGTTTCAAATCCTGTTACCAATAGCTTGTCGGGTCTTCCATCTACAGGCACTTCTGTAGATCATACTACAGATACAGACATTACTTCTGAGACAATTACAATTATCCCTGCTAATAATTGCGCGGTAGAAGCAGCTACATTAATTCTTGCAGGAACTGCAGGTGTCGTAACAAACTTGGCAGCAGGGGACTCTAGTCAGACTACTAGCAGTCTTACTCTTGCTAAAGTGACTGGTGGTTTTCCAACTATTGGTGACTCTGCGGGATTTTATACGGGTATAACTAGCTTCACCTACTCATACAGTGGGACACTTGGAGTAGGAGCGCATAAGATTGCTATTGGGGATGCAGACGCTACTCCTGCAGTTAGTAAGACTTTCTTTATACAGCCTATTTCCAGCCCCGCTGCTATTTCAGCAGCAAGTGCTGTGCTGGACACGTCTTCTATGAATGAAGACACAGGCTTTGCTTACTACTACAGCAGTGGCGTTAAGTACTGCGGCAATACAGCCTTTAGCTTTGGTATTAGCGCAACAGTAACAAACATTGTGCCTAGTGGAGTCAGTGTTTATGGAGCGGTATTAGACAGTCCTTCTAATTACAACTGGGCGGTAGGCGAGGCACAGTCCTGTTTTGCAGCACCTCCTACACTAGACTATACTGCACATCAAAGTGTTAGTAGTAACACAAATGTTGCAGCTGGACTAGCGAGCTACAGCTTAAGTCAAAATGTAAGTCTTCAAGCTAGTAATGGTACGTTCATCATTGGCTCAGCCGTTAAGCCTAGATATGACTTTAAGTCTATGTATGGTAATGACGATAATGTTGACTTTGCTAACAGTACAGCTAAAGTCTTAGTAGCTTGGAACAGTCGGGTTTCAAATTCTAGTACAATGGTTCCTTTTGAAGAGGAACTGTTTTCGGATGTTAACGGAGACGGAGTGCGAGTAAAAGAAACAACTGTAAATTCTTATACAAGCACACCTGGCGGTACTGCAGCAAACTTTGGAGCTTGGAGCCCCCAATTTGGTAACAACGCAAGTAGTTCTTTTGCTATCAATGCCAAAGATGCAATTGTAATTCCTGCTGGTATTAAACATGAAAGTACAATAGACTATTCGGGTGCTAGCTACCCTACATCTCAAGCTGCTGCTACTGATTTCTCTACTCGTAGTAATAGTGATGCCCAGTTTATTACATGGAAGATTCCATTAGACACTAGTAACGCAGTTCAAAAACTAGACATTACTGTAACAGGCACATTCACTGAATTTAAAGTAAAACAGTTTGATGCTGGCGAAGACGACAGCACCGAGGATGCCAATCCAAGTACTAACGGGTGGCTGGATTGCATGGCAGTCAACTCTACACAAACAAGTGGTGGAGTACCTATTGGAGGCTGCGGGGACGGTGATTTCTTTGATGGAGATGAAACCAACAAGGTGTTGACTATTACTGCTGGAACTGGTCGTTGGGGAAAAGGCAGTCACTTATTCCTTCGTATTAAACTTGCTGCGAGCGAGGCTATTAGTAAGCTTGGAATTCAAGAATAATAGCTTTAATATATAAACTAATTAACTATGTCATTTTCATTAGAAGAAAAAGTTGATCTCTTACTCAAGAAGATTGCATTTGGTAAAACTAAAACCGATACATCAGAAAAGGTTGATGGGTTTGGTGAGGGTATTGCATCGCCTTTGTTTTTACGGGGGGATAAAGTTTTGCAACAAACGTCTAGCATACCAAGCAATCCTGCAGCTGTAGCTGATATTGTTCAAGCATATCAAGGAGCAGATGTTGTAGAGTGTACTGCCGCGTCAGGTACTACTGATACAAACATTACTGGCTTCAAACGTGCGTGGAGTACGGGACAGACAGACTGGATTCCGGCAGAATTTAGTGCGGGATACACAGTAGAGGTCTACGTTGGTCCTTCAGGATGGAATGGAACTGATGCGATTGCTACCACTATCGGCGGTACAAATGGTACCAACACGGGAGCAAATGTTTTCCGTGTTGTACCTGGTGTGTCTACGTCTGACTGGTATTTCGACTATCAGGCGGGAGTTCTGTACTGGACAAACGAAGATGAAGTAGGCGGCACTAACAACCAAGTAGGAGGATCTACAGAGCTTACTAGTAGTATTGCAACTGATGATGTAGTTTATATCAAAGGTTACAAATATATTGGAATCTTTGGTGTTGGAGGTAGCCTTAGTGCTGCGACCAACGCTTCTCTTGGAGGTCTAAAATTATTTTCTAATACTGAACAATCAGTAGCAGCCGAAGCCGTTAGTACTACAGCTAGCCGTACCTACGGAGTTCAATTTAACGCTAGTGACCAAGCAGTAGTTAACGTCCCGTGGGTAGACACTAATACCACGGATCATGCTGCAATAACATTTGGCTCTTCTCCTCAGGGCTATCTATCTTTATCCGGTCAAGAGATTACGGTCAACGCAATTAATCTTGCAAGTCATGTAACAGGAGATTTGCCAAATGCTAATTTAGCAAACGCGTCTGTCACTATTGGTTCAACTGCAGTAGCTTTAGGAGCTAGTGTTGCTACATTTACAGGATTAGATAGTGTTACTTCTGCAGCTTTTGTAGGAGCTTTGACGGGTACTGCTGATCTCGCTACTGAACTTGCAGGAGGAGCTTTGGGCAGTGTACCTTATCAGGATGGTACGGGTTCTACTGCATTCCTTGCGGGTAATACTACTACTACTAAAAAGTATTTACAATCAGTGGGCGATGACACTGATGCTGCAGCTCCAACTTTTGCAGAAATTGCAGCTGCAGACGTTTCAGGTCTTGGAACGCTGGCTACCGCTAATATTACTGTAACTGAGGGAACAGTAGCAGCACATAAAGTTGTACTTACTACTGCGGCTGCTGGTGGAAACTTTACAGGAGTACAAATTGATACTGCTGATTTAACTTTTACTCCGTCAGCTGATGCCGGCAGAGGTCTCCTTACTACGGGAGATCTTACTGTAAAAGGTAATCTTAACGTCATTGGGGACGGTACATACATTAACCTTCAACAGGAAAATGTGTATATGAAGGACGCATTAATAACGCTTGGTAATGAAGATGACGGAGCAGATACTGATTTTGCAGACGCTGCTGTTATGGCTGCAGGTACTCTTTTGGGCATAGAAGCTTATAAACAAAATCACGATAACTCTGCGCACCCTTCTTTAGTTTTTGATAGTACCGTAGGCAATAAATACTGGGCTATTGACAACAAGGATCATGCTTCTAGTGTTCTTACTAGAGTGGCTAGAATCTATAAACTAAACTATACTATTACATCACAAAATGTTACAGATGGGTATTTCACAATTACACATCAATTAAACCATAGAGACGTTATTGTGCAAGTACGTGACGCTACTCAGAACATTGTATTCTTTACATATACTTCGCAAACAGTAAACACAGTTCGAGTAGCTATAGGGGGAGGAATTGCTACCGGCAACGAGTTCAAAGTAGTCGTTGTAGGATAATTTGTATATTTGTAAAGCAAACCAATCTCAAATATAATGTTATTAAAAGAATGTATTAACGTGTATAAAGCCTTTCAGGTTATAAGTGAATCACAGCTCCCACTTGTAACTGGATGGACTATTGCACAAAACATGTCCAAGTTGCAACCTTTGGTTGAATCATTTGAAGAGCACAGACAAACTTATATTGACCAGCTTCGAACAAAAGCTACAGTTGACTCAGACGGTGAACCTAAAATTGCTGATGATGATGCTGCAGACTTCAAAAAGCAAATAGAAGCATTGCTCAATGAGGATGAGAAAGTCCGCTTAAAAAAGGTTGAACTGATAGACGATGGGACTTTGTCTATTGCACCCAACGTTTTGATGGCTGCAATGGATTTTCTAACACTCAAGCCCCATGCCGATAAAGTTATCTGATGTAATTGAGAATGTAAATTCTAACTTTGCCGTTGTAGAGACTAACAAACATAATATTGTTGGGCTGTATAATGGCTCTGTTGGTACTGCGCCCTCATTAGAAATTTATCATAACGGGACGCATGTTAAAACGGGTTTAACTAGTGACGGCGTAAATACAAATAGAGTAGAGGTATATAAGTCTCCATTTGCTCAGAGTGCTGGTACAAATCTTGTTACAGGTACAGACAGCTTAAAACTAGAAACCCGTAAAGGAGGTTTAATTTCTGTGCACGATGGGGTGCTTAACGACGGCAATGGAGGAGAAGCAGTATACTTGGTTCAACAAGATCCTACTGCAGGAAACGTATCGGATACTTCTCGAAGCGATATAACACGCTTTACTGAACTGATACAAGACTTTGATATGTATCAGAGTGTCACGGGAGCAGCAGCTGTTGCTAGCTCTGGTGACTTCTTTCTAGCAGGATATGATACTGCTCTTAAGAAAACTAGAAAACTTACTATAGGTTCTTTGCTAGACGCTTTTACAACTGAAGTTGCAGATGATACTAGCCCTGAGCTTGGGGGCAATTTAGACTTAAAAACTTTTGGATTTATTACATCTAGCTCAGACCAGGATATAGCAATTACCCCAAGTGGGACTGGTAAAATTAAATTGAACGGGACAGTAGATCTAGAGCAAGCCCATTTCAAAGCACAAACTGCTACTCCTACAGCTATAGCAGGAGGGATGTATCGAGATAATAACGATAATTTGTACTTTGGAGTATCTTAATTAAATTAGCAAATCTTTAAAACAATAATAAAATGAGTACTTGGAAAAAAGTATTAACGGCAGCTGATATTACAGCTGTCGGATCGAGGGAAGTCATCACAGATGATGAGCGCACGAAGTTGAATGGTATTGCCGTGTCTGCAAATAACTATGTACACCCAAATCATACTGGGGATGTAACAAGTACCGCTGATGGTGCTACTGTCATAACTGCTGGTGCAGTCGAGACAGATATGATAGCAAATGACGCTGTCACAGAAGACAAATTAGCTAACGCAATCAATGATGAAATTGGTGCAAACACAGCAAAGGTAACTAACGCTACTCACACAGGTGATGTAACAGGTGCTACAGCGCTTACTATAGGAGCTGGTAAAGTTGTTACAACTATGATATTGGATGACAATGTAACTGCTGCTAAGTTAGCTAACACAATTAATACTGATATAGCTGCTGGAGTCGCGGCCCTACCGAAAACAGGTGGAACCATGTCAGGTGCTATTGCTATGGGTACTGCTAAGATTACAGGATTGGGTGATCCTACTGCAGATCAAGATGCGGCAACTAAAACTTATGTAGATAGTGCAGTGTCAGGCGCCACGGACAATGATGTAAACAATGCTAATCTCCTTGCAAAGCTCGCAGCTCTTGAATCTGCTGGCGGTGCTGCTAATCAAAATATCGTTATCGGTACTGATGAAGGAGACACAATTGTCATCACTGGTAACCTTCAAGTCAGTGGTTCCACAACTACGGTTAACTCAGAGAACCTTACTGTTGTTGATCACATTATCACCGCAGCTTTTGGCAGCGCTAATGCAGCTACTGCTGGTACCGCTGGTCTTGAGATTGCCACAGGAGATAGTACTCAACTCCCTTTTGTGGGTTTTGTAGACGGAGCTGGCCTTACAGAGATGGTTGTTAAAGCTGAAGGTCTTGCAACAGCTTTTCCAATTGCTATTATGCAATTTGATACAAATACTGGCGCTCCATCTAATACTGATGATGCAGGCGGGGTTGGAAGCTTTCATTACAACACAGCAGATGACGCATTATATATTAGAACCGCTTAATGAGTAAACTAGTTCCAAATAAAATACCTGAGTCGGAGCTAAGCATTCAAGAGTTAAACTACGTGCTTAAGGTATTAGCCGAAATGACTTTCGAGGGAAAAGACGTACTTATCCTTGGAAGTATTGTACAGAAACTAAGCAATAAATTAAAATGAAGTTTGATATTAACGAGGTTCAAATTCTAAACCAGGCTATCTCTAATTCTACAATTAAAGGGTCTGACGCAAAAGTCGTTTCTTGTATTATAACAAAACTTGAAAAAGAGTTTGAAAGACAATACACCTTACAAGAAAAGAAACAATGAGCACATGGAAAAAGGTAATAACAGATGGAGCTGCCTTAACTGAGATAGGTACTCCCGTTTCTGGTGACAAAGTTCTTGTTCAAGACGCTTCTGATAGCGATGTTATCAAGTATGTAGAATTTGGGGATATGGGCGGCAGTGGTGGAATCATAACGGACTTCACTAATAGTACAAACAACAACATAGTAACAGCTTCAGGCTCTACTACCCTTAATGGTGAGGCCAACCTAACGTATGACGGAACCAATTTAGCTGTTGCTTCTGGTGGGATTCATCTTGATAACAACCAGCAGATCTCTGCTAAAAACACGAGCGGAGCCATGAGGACATTGGCGTTTGCTAATGCTTCAGATCAAGCTGTATTTAATTTTGGCTTTACTGAAACTCTCATTAATGGCAGTAGCGGAATCGCATTAAACGGTCCTGTTACTGCTAACACGATAGTTCACGTGGGGTCTGGAATCAGTAGTGCGGGGAATGTAGGCAAAGGAGCCGAAACTACAGCATATGGCGGTTCTCAAAGTACCAGTTCTTTTGCTGGGAGGTCCTATTACTATACAGGAGCGTCATGGGCTGCAGCCAGTCAATCGGTGGAAGCCGCGAATAAAGGCTTGCTAGGTATCGCTTTAGGGGGTAACACAGGGCTAGGTATGTGTCTGAAGGGGTTTGTTAAGACCGATGTAACAAACTTAACCCCAGGCAGTCCCGCTTACATGTTTACCAACGCTACTATTACGACTACTGTTCCAAGCGCTTCTGGTAACTGGGCCAGAATCATAGGGTATGCTGTTACAAGCGACACTATCTTCTTTAATCCTTCCAACGAGTACATAGAAATTAGCTAATGCCTGATATTTCCAAAGTAAGTGGTATAGCGGTTAATTCAATAGCTAAGATGTCAGGGGTGACTAAAGCATCAATGGCTAAATTTGGGGGTATCGCTAAACCGTCAGCTAGTTTTAGCAACACCAAATCTCTGGACACGGATGGAGTCAACGACTACTTTGAAGCGGCTCTTTCTTCTGACATCGTAAACACCGATACTGGATCTATTTCTTTTTGGGTAAAGATAGCTACAGGGGAAACTGGAACGGGTAGATATATTCAGCTATATGAGAATGGCAGCACCGACACCAGAATTGAAGTGATCCTTTTCAATGTATCTGGCTTCCCTCAAGCTAGGTCTATACTGGGGAACTATAGATCACAAGCAGCAACCAGGGTTGCCAGCGCGAAAACAGGGTCTAGTTTTCATGGAGAACCCTTGTCTAGAAACGCTCGTGATTATGGTGATTTTGGAGCAGGAGGATCGGACTACATGTATCAATATGGGTTAGATCAAGATAGTTGGCATCATATGGTTTTTACATGGGATACGGGCGGAAGCTTTACGTATGACGGGACTACGTACAACGGAGTGCTGCAATTGTATTTTGATGGTGTATTGGTTGATGAAGGTCAATCAACAGTTCCTAGTCATCGCCGCGTAGGTAACGCATCATCTATTAGCGCTATTCCTTCTAGCGTAACTATAGACAGGGTAAGAGTGGGTGCGAGCCAAGCAGGAGATTCACCGCTTGACGGCCTGCATGATGAGGTCGCAATATTTAATAGCGTTCTTTCTTCAACTGATGTAAGCAACATATATAATTCTGGAACTCCTGCTGATCTATCGTCTTACTCCAATTTAATTGGTTGGTGGAAATTTGATGATAACGCAAACGACTCATCGTCTAATTCAAACAACGGGTCATTATACAATGGAGCCTCATATAGCTCTACGATACCTACGTGATGCTTCCAACTAACAATACCTATTGCATAATAGATTCTAATGATCTTGAATCTATGGACTTCTCTCAACTAGAAGATACTTCTGCAGACACGGTTCGATACAATTTAGAAAGAACTAAATTTATCATAGAGTACTCAGGACCAAAGCCTGATTTTGTTTTAGCTTCAACCGAGTACACTCACGCCGAGATTAGGGCTTTGATTTTAGATTTTGAACAGGGCTGGGTGGAGGACACCATATAATTTTAGATTAAATTAGAAGCAGAATGAAAAAGTTTATAGGAGGAATGGTAAAAGACCCAGAAAGGGTTGATCAGCCGGAAGGTTCATACAGAGATGCTCTGAATGCAAATTTGTATTATCTAAAAGGTGCAGTAGTTAACGAGCAAGGAACCTCTCCTATTGTAAATGTCGGCAGCTTTGCCATTGATAATATTATCGGACAGTGCCCTCTCACTGACGGTAGAATTGTTCTGTTTTTTAATTACACATTTCAGGGCAGCTCTACCTCTGCCATCTCAATAGTAAACACATCCCTAAAGGAGAATACTATCATCTATAGAGATGCACAGCTTAACTTCCAAGCTCCTAACACAATAGAGGCTACAACTAAAATTGATGTTAATGGAAATGTGTTAGTATACTTTACAGATAACTACATCTTAAAGGAAACAGATCCGTTTACAAATATCGAATACATAAGTGATTATAACCCCCCAAGAGTTATTAATATCACAAGACAAGAAACATCAGCTAGTGTTTCTAGGCTTTATGGCAATGTAGATTACACAGTAAACAAACTAGATCTTTTTATGAATGCGGGGTTCATACCTGAATTCACAAATATTAAAATAGAAGAAGGAGGAGGTGTTGTAAGTGGGACGTATCATTTGGCCTTAGCTTATGTAGACGAAGATTTAAATCGAACAAACTATCTAGCTACTTCTAATCCTGTGCATCTTGTAACAGCTCAAGAGGATGCAATCCCAACAGAGGTTATCACAGGAGACCCACAAGGAAGTCAATCAAACAAGTCCATAACATGGACTATAGATATTCCTCTCCCCTCTAATTACACTCACGTACGCCCCGTTATAATACAACGTTTTGGAGGTGGGACAAACCAAGAATCAAGCGAGTTTGCGTATGAACTTGAAATTGTCAAAATTCCAGCAACAATAGGCGAAAGTGCAACAAGTTTAGACATCACATATACAGGATTAGAACAAGTAGCTGCTTCTGCTATCTCCGAGATAGTTATAGATTCGGTACGATATGAAACTGCTAAGTCATTTGTGCAACTAGACAATAGGTTGTACATATCCAATCTAAGAGCTAGAGGAGATATAGGATACCAGAGATATGCTAATAGCATAAAGATTAAACCAACTGTAAGACCTATCCCAAAATTCGACCCTAAACGAATACACTCTATTGTTTTAAACAACGGGTACGCAGACTACGTCGCAGGTATATTTAACAATGATTTTAATATCTATAAGGATATCCAAGAAGACGATCTAGCAGATGGGTTTTTTGCATCTAATGTTCGTAAGGGATATAAAGATGTAAAAGTGTCTCACGAGTACAAAGGCTATCGACGATCTGAAGTATACGCTTTTTACATTTCGTTTGTTCTAAATGATGGCTCAGAAACGTACGCCTATCATATCCCAGGAAGAGCTCCAAAAGATCTTCCAAGAGCTTCATCTGGTTCTGTAAATGTAACCGAAACAAGTACGTTGACAGAGACAGTACTGACCGCTGTAGCGAACAGTGAAATTAATTTGCGGTTATCCGAAATTAAAGACCTGTATCCTGACACGCGTATGTATCAAATAACAGATACACAATACATTGATGCAGAGAATAGCCAGGAAATGAGCTATTGGGAAAATGAAGATGAGAAATACCCTGACTCTGCGGATTTTGATGTTTTTAGTGTAACTGCAGATGGGGACTCTATAGGAATAGGAGATTTAAAAAACGAGAAAGTCAGGCATCATAAAATGCCCCCAAATAAAAATGAGATTTACTCATTTATAAATACACTTGATGATGGAGGAGTGAGTGTCGATCTCTTTGGGGAAGATGCTGATTTCCACGGACTCACTTTACAAGAAACAATAAAAATTCTTGGGGTAACTCTTACAGATATTTCTATTCCGCAGTTTATACGTGATCAAGTACAAGGCTTTAAAGTCTACTATGCAAAAAGACAGCAACAAGAAAAAACTATTATAGGTCAAAGTGCTGTACTTCCTTCTTGGTATGAAGATCAAATAGCGGTTACAAACCGTATGACAAACGCCACACACGGTCCTTACGTAGATGCTTGGTTTTTAAAAGGTATGCTTCCCTATGGGCCAAATCTTCCTGCAATAGAAAACATTCCTGGTCTAGTAGGTAAAGCAAGAAAAGCGCTATCTGTATTTACTTTTCATGATTTTAACCTTCTTAAAAACAAACATACGCTTACTGGAGCGTCTCACATTGATGTGCAGAAGATCCTCACAATGCGCATGTATCATGGAGGAAACAAAAAACAAGCAGGCGACAACAAGCCTTACATGATAGATACAGACTGGATAAATGTTACAATAGGGAATACACAGTGGTATGAATGGACGCACGGTGGAGATGACGAGTACAACGACAGCCAAGCTGTAACAGTAACAGGAGACGATACGACAAACGCAAGCCTTCCGGGCGTTGCAAATTACTATACATCAGTACTAGTAGCCACTCGATATCATAATCCTAATTATGTGAATAGCTCCTTCGCTGACTCAAACGTAAATAGTTGGTTTTACACTAGTAATAGAGAAGATTACGGGTACTGGCTTAATAATTATCAAACAGTTTTAGCGTTAGAAAGTAACAGTAAGACATATATAACGGGCAGCACATTACTTAAGAATTCTGAAAGTGGGGCATTTAAAAATGCAGATTACCTTATGCACTTTGTTGGGGAATCATGTATGGCCTTTGGTCTTGTATCAGGACTTCCTGCTTTACTCGAACACAGAAATTACGAAATCCCAGCAGGCTTTAGTGACAGTGATAGCTACCGACAAATAACACAGTGGTGGACACAAGCGAAGTGGAGTTCCGCTACCGATCCGGATGGAAATGGATCAAATTTTGAGCTTGCACAACTAAATGCTCTCGCTCACATATCGGATCCTGGCTCATACGCAGCTTGGCCTACTGTTTATCTAGTAAACTTATGCAGTTACAAAACTAATGTTTACAAACCCTTTGATCAACAAAGATTAGTTTGGACAGGTTACTATCAGGCCTTGGATGAAGCTCGCACAGCAGGAGCACGACAAGATAATGAGAATCCATATGTGTACAAAACAGATACAGTATTTGGAGGAGACACATTTGTAAATAGACATTCTTTTAGATCTACATCTCAGGATTACGGAGCTAATTTCTACAAGGGATCTAGCGGTCTTACAGATTCTAAGAACTGGGCAACTAATCCCTTCGAACTCAATTCTGTTAACGGTACTAATGAAGGACCTAAGTACAGACCAGTAGATCCGTATGCAACAGTGTTTAATTTTTATTGCGAATCAGATGACTTGCTTGGATTTAGACACCAGGGAGATACCTCTGAAGGAGTAACTGTTCCAGAAAGTATGTTCTTTGATGCATCTACGGGTGCAGATGTTTTGTTTAGCGGGCCTGACAATGATCAAACAAAGTCAGAACATCTGCTCTATATGAACAACTACTCTGCTGTTCAAGACATTAAAGTAACTTCTCCTTTACCTAAGAAGTTATTCAATCCTACCCTGTACCCTACTCGAACTATACGATCTACGGTGGACGACGGAAGTATACAGGATAAATATAGATTCTTCCTGTCTTTAGATTATAAAGATATTCCTAGAAATAGAGGAGAGATTACAAAGCTATTTACTCTAGGAAGTATTCTCTATCTGCACACAGAACGAAGTTTATTTGTTACTAGAGGTAGACAACAGTTAGGCCTCAGTGATAACACGCAAGCGTTTGTAGGCAGTGGAGACATCTTTGAACAAAGTCCTGACGAGATGATCCCAACAACAGAGGGATATGGAGGTACTGATTGTCAGTTTGCCTCTTTAACTACTAGGTTTGGGCAATTCTTTGTTAATCGTAAAGATCGGAAAGTATATCTGATGGGTGAAAGCATTCAAGAACTGAGCTCCTTGGGAATGGAGAAATGGTTCTTAGATAACATACCATATAAGATACAAACGTATATCGATCTCGAAAACGCAGGGAGCCTTGACGCTCCTACTCATCTATTTGGGTTTAACGCTGTATATGATCCTAAGTACAAAAGAATTATTTTATCTAAAAGAGAGCTCCTTCCTACAGGAGCACTTCTTGGTATTTTAACAGGGGGCTACTCTAATGTACAAATTGATTCAGTAACTGAGACAAGCATAACTATATCAGGGGACTTCCCAAGTGTAAACGATGGAAAGGAAATCTTTGCATTCTCTGATACCTCAAACTTTAGACCAGCAGGATGGACTATGTCGTATTACCCAGAATTAAAAGTATGGGGCAGCAGACACAGTTATCTCCCAAATCTATTTGCTAACACGCAAAAAGAATACTACGGCCTTGTTAACACATCCGCTACAAACGTATGGGAACACTCAGATCTAAACAATCCAGGTAAATTTTATGATACCCAATATAACTTTGAGGTAGAATACATTGATAATTCCCAAGTAGGAATTCCTAAAATATTTACAGCAATTAGGTACTGGGCAGAAGTAGTAGGAATAAACGGAGTTTACCCTGACATGTCAGACAAACATACGTCTCCCGCATTTACTTCTTTCTATACATACAATAGCAATCAAATATCAGGAGCTAGAGACATCTACTATCTAACGAACGCTAGACTAGTTGACAGGTTCTGGTACATTAATGATTTTAGAGACCTCAGTGCACAGACTACAAACACTGCAGCAGTAATAGCAAATAACCAGTTAAATGTACATGACGTGTTTAATGTAGGATCTACGACGTCTCTTACAAACAGGCCTATGTTTATAGAAGAGGGTGTTATAAATGCTGCTTATCTAGATACTACTAAGCAGTGGTACAACCATAAGAAATTTGTAGATCATTTCCTAGGAGTTAGACTTATAAGTGACAATTTAGAACGTAATTTAATATATTTGTATTCCGCAGGTACTAAATTCCGACAATCCTTCAGATAATCATGGCTAATAAAAAATTAAAAACAAACAGCACTAGTTCTAAATACTTATCAGGAGGACTAGGTGACCCTATTAAAAAGGTACTTAGGAAGCAAGCGCGAGTAACTAAAAGAGCTCAAAGGAAATTCGAAAGAAATTCTAAGAAAGGTGTTAGAAAGTTTCAAGCTGCGGGCAACCCGTACGCAATGCCTACTTCTGCAGCAACATCTGGTTATACTAGTTCCATGTCTGGAATGGCGGGGGCAGAACAAGCTAAACAACAATTAGCACAACTTCAGCAAGAAGTTGCTGCAAGTCAACAACAACAAATTGACGCCGCTCAAGAGAGTCAACGTGCTAAAGACGCTCAATTTAAACAAGGAGTAAAAACAGGTGCTACTGATATTGCTGATGATTTTGGGAGAGAGGGATTGAAAAATGCTGTGCAAGCAGGCCGTATGGCTAAAATTGCTAAAGGAACAGCTAATGCACAACAAGTTGCCAAAGCTTCAGATACTACAGGACAGCTTTTAGCTAACCTTGGGAATTATGGAAAAGGAGCAAAAGCTGGAGCAGAGGGAGTATCAGCAGCAGGCAATGCAGCTACTACTGCAGGCACAGCTGGTGCGTCAATTGGTGCTGGCCCTATTGCAGCGGCTGCAGCTTTAGCTGGAAAAGGCATTGAACATCTATCTGATGATAAAGACGATACTAAAACAAATTTTGGAGAAGGAGCAGGTCGAGCTATTGCAGGAGCAGGCACAGGGGTAAGTCTTGCTGCAATGCTTGCATCAGGCACTGCTCTTGGGGGACCTATAGGTCTAATTGGGGCAGGACTTGTCGGGGGAGGCATGGCACTTGTAAATCAACGTAAAAAGAAGTTAGCTGCGAGAGAAGAAGAAAAGAAAAGACTGCAACAGGAAGAACAAATAGGAGCTTCTGAACAACGTGCTTTTGAGCAGTCTATGGTTAGTACAGGTCAAGATCAGGGTTACAATATTGGTAACTCTCAAACTAACTCGTACCTTCCTGGTTATCAAATGAAAGGAGGAGGTCTTTGGGCAAACATTCATGCCAAACGTAAACGTATAGCAGAAGGCTCAGGAGAGTCTATGCGTAAGCCTGGAGCTAAAGGAGCCCCTACAGCAGAAAATTTAAAGAACAGCAAGCAAGCTGGAGGCAGCTATATGAAACCACTTGCGGGTGGAGCTGTAGAGTTTATGGGACCTAAGCATTCTAAAGGTGGTATTATGTTGGATGCCCAAACTGAAGTAGAAGGAGGAGAGACTATGGACAAGGTAGACATGAAAAATGGTGGACCTGGAGATTACATTTTCTCAGACTTTCTTAAAGTAGGAAAAAAGACATTTGCGCAACGGCATAAAGAGATGTTAGAGCGTGGAGGAACACAAGCTGATATACAGAAGCTTGCTAAGATGCAAGAAGAAGTGGCTAAGCGTGAGGGGAGAGATGAAAATGGGGAAAGGAATCCTAAGATGATTATGCAAGAGGGAGGAGCTACTGAGTATGATTTCTTTGATAACGATTCATATGGAGCAATACCCGCAGACGCTGCTGGGGGAGATTTTGAGCTAGACGCAGAAAATGCATATGCTAGACGTTTTCCAGAAGAACAACATAAAACTGAGGAAGGTTTGTACCGTAGAGATGACGGAGACAAAGTTACCTCAGCAGAAGTAGAAGGCCTCAAAGCCAACAATCCTTGGTATGATTGGGAAGACTTTGATCCCACAGATCCAGAATCTGTAATGAAATTTCAAGAAGCTTACAATGCACAAGCACCGGAAGCAAGTGAAATTAGAGTTGATGGTAAAGTTGGTGAACAAACTGTAAGTGCTTATATCCCTTACAAGAAAGGAGCTTCCAAAGAAGTCGAAGAAGAAATTACAGGAGGTGATGACGGTGGTGAGAAAGAGATACCGTCAGATATACCAGAAAAGATACCTACTACTGGGATGAAGCTTAGAAAAGATGTACTGTTACCTTATCAATTGATGGGGCCTTTAGCAGAGCTTAATTCTAAATACCCACAACCTAATAAAGTAGCAGCAGCTACTACAGGAAGAATAAAACTGCCTAGAGTAAACTTTAATTCTGAACGAGCAGCTTCTTCAGCAAGTAGCAATGCTGCAAATAAATTCATACAAAGTCAAGCTGCAGGGCCAGGAGCCATAGCAGCTATGATGGCTACAAATGAAAAGCAAAGAGCAGGCAACATGCAAATTGCTAATGCAGAAGCAAGAAACAATAAGCAATTAGCAGCTCAAGAAGAGATGGGTAATCTTAGAGCATCTCAATTTGATGCACAGAACGTAACTAGAGCAAGACAGTTTAATGCGGCTACTCAAAATCAGCGGGATCAAAATGAGTATGAAAAGCGTATGCTAGCGTTTAACCAACTAGGTACTAACACTGCACAATATGCTAATGACATAAGAGCATATAAAGCAGAAGAACGTTTTGCAGAAGCCTCTCAAATTGGGGGAGAGTACACAAGACAAAAGTATTTAGAAGAGTTGCGCAAACAGTCTAAAAGAAAGAAGTCTGATTACTTTGGGATGAACGATACTCAGCTGCGAGAACAGGCTGCTCGAATGTCCCAAGGAGCTCCTACTTATAACGCTCAAGATGGAGAAAGAGTTGAAGCTGTTACAAACGCTATGACGCAAGCTCAACAACAAACTACACAATCTAAGCGTGGTGGGTATTTGGGTAAAATTGGGAAGATAAAAAGAAAAAGAAAGTAATGGCATATAGAAACTTGTACAAGCCGCTTAGCCAATTTGTAGACCCTATGTCTACAGAAACATCAGCGATGCTCAAGGAGAGATATCTCCATAATTTCCAAGCTCAAGATGCTATTTCGCAATCTATGAGCGATCTTACTGTCGCTTCATTTGAAAATGACCAACGTATGTACAATGATTTGTACAATACCACTAGGTCAGAACTTGATGGTCTCTCCGAAAAAGGTGACTACGAGAACATGTTTATGCCTGTAAGTAGACTTGCAAAAAGCTACAGAGAAACAGCATCTCCTCTTGTAGAGAACTACACAAGATATCAAACAGATAAAGAAGCGAAGGAAAAGATGTTGGAAGAGGGCAAAATAACTTCGTCTGATTACCAAGGATGGCTTAAGAAAAGCAGACTTACTGAACAAGATGGGGACTATGCTGCGTACAAGGGGATTGAGCTTGATGAGAACGGGAGAGTAAACAAATCCAGTATGTATGGTGGTACTTCTATTGCACAATATGTAGATGTACAGCAAGAGATACTTGACGCACTTAATGATATACCTGAAGTAAAACAAGGAGGATATACAGTAAAGGGTTATGAGCAAGGCCCAGATGGGTTAGTTTACGCTGTAGAAAAAGAAGGACAAACAGTTGAGTATATCCCGCAGGAAGCTGTAATGGCAGTTACCAATAATATACTTAATAGACCTGATGTCTCTGCATACATGCAACAAACTGCAGACTTTACTACGCTTGACATGGATGAGGGTACTATTGATAGTATACTAGCTAAACATTCATATGATCTAAAAGAGCAAGAAGAAACTGCAGGAGCAGACGCTGTAGATCGAATAAGAACTACTGCATCATTAGGAGACAAACGACGTGCAGCTCGTGCAATAGCATATAACAAAGATGCTTCTAACTACTTGGGAACTGCTTTAGCTACTAGACAGCCTAGTGCATATGGTGGAAGCTACAAAATGACGTATGCTGACGCTTTAAATAAAAAGCTAGAAGAGAATAGATTAGATGCAGGAACATTCCGAGTTACTACACCTGGAGGGGAGTTTCAAATAAAAGCAGCTAATATTATAGGAGACGACGGAAAAGTAACTGCTGCTTCTATTAACGCTAATATTGAAAACGTAGGAGAAGCTACAAACTTGGCCTATGAGACTGTTCTAGACCAGCTTCCACAACTCGCAGAATTATTAGAGAGTAACGGACAATCGTTAGAGGACAGACTTCAAGATATCCCAACTTTGATGGACGATATAATGCGCGCTAACCCAGAAGCTGACAGAGCTACTATTGCGCGTACCCTTAATGCAGCTGACTCTAAAATACAGTTATATAGACAAGAAGCAGAGTTGTCACAAAGACTTCTTAAAAACTCGTATGGAGGATTTGCAGAAACGTTTGTTTCAGATGTTGTCTCAGATGTTGCAATCGACATGGGAAGCCCCGCAGGCTCTCTCAGTGAGTACTTTAAAGAGCAACCAATTGAAAACAATTTTGTCTACGACGAAAATAGTAACACTATAACAGTGACAAAAGATGAGCCTCAGCAAGGAGCTAGGGAAATAGCTAACATTGTCATGTTAAAAGATATATTACCTGCAATCTCTTCTACATCTGCACTTCTTACTAACGCCGGAGTTGACGCAAATGAAAGCGCTTTAGAGATAACACAACAGCTATTTGGAGTAGATAGGGAAGAGGCAGAAGAAATGATTGCCTTAGCCTCTTCTGTAGAGGTTGACAAAAGTGCAGTTACAACTGGGGGTGGAACTGTGCAGCAAATAAACAGTCCTGGCCTGAAAACTGAACCTATATCCTATCAAGACTCTAGAGTAACAGAAATGTCCAACGCTATAAATAAGATTATTGAAAGTAGCGTATCAGAAGCACATAACGAATCTGTAGAATTTTTGTCTGAAAAAAGCAAGATAAATTACTCTATGGATGTTACTTCAGTGGCTCTTGGAGATGATAAGAAAGGCACTAGGTCAAAGCTGGTTGTAAATGAACTTAAAGGAAAGGATCTTTCTGCTTATGCTAATTCTAATGTTATTGTTCCCACAGGAACAGAAGGAAATATAAACACAGTAGGGGATCTCTTAGGAGAAAATATAGGACTTGCACAAATAGCTGACGTAAGATTTACACAGGTTCCAACTGCTTCAGGAATGCAGGCTGGTGTTGTGTTACAGTTAAAGAAGGCTACAGGAGCAGACAGAGATGCTACACTAGGAGCCTCTTCTGTTACAATGTTATACGATGATGTTATCTCAAGCTTTGACCCTACTATGCAAAGTAGAGTCAACAATGAATTTGATAATCCAGGTATGCAGCTGACAAACGATGCTTTATCTTTGATGATAAATATACCAGGAGCAGTTTCACCTGAAGACGGTGTCACTTTCAACAAGAATATCAACGGAACAGATTTGGAAATAACAATGTTCCCTACTATTCGAGAAATGGGAGACGATAACCTAGGTATTATAGCAGGTATAGGCAAAGTACACATTAAAGGTTCTGGGGCAGATGGCGAACCGTTAGAGGGAAACTATCCCTTGGCTACCTTTATTGAAAAGTACAATGAACTAAAGGCGCAGAATAATAGATAAAATATGAGCGATACTAAACCACTCGATCCTCTTACTGGATTACTTTCTAAGCCTAAAGCAACAGACCCTCTTGGGGCATTACTTTCTGAGGGAACAAGAACATACAGACCTAGAGAACGAGGTTCTCAAACTCAAGGTTTATTTGGGGCAGTCAGTACAGGAGACTTTTCTAACTATTCTGATTACGGGTTAGATGTCTCTGCACAAACCAGAGACTACGAAGAACTTAGAGCTCAGAGACAAGGTAATTGGGAAAAGTACGGTAGAGGATTTACAAAACTTGGTGTAACTGCAGGCGCATCTTTTGTTAACACTTTTACAGGAATGGCAGGTCTCTTAGACTATGCTACTGATACAAGTAAATCTTTCAGCGAAAAAAGCTTAGCTGCGTATGCAGCAAAACATGCTAGAGCAATAGACACAGAAGAGTGGAGAGAGTCTATTCGAAAGTCCATGCCTCACTACTACACTAGAGAGGAGATAGCTAACAAGGGAACACTTGATGGTATATGGACAGCAAACTTTCTTAGCGATAAGGTGTTTGACGGCGTAGGATTTTTCTTAGGAACTGCTGCTAGTATGTATGCAACTGGGGGACTTGGTGTAGTAGGAAGAGCAGGACAAGCATTAAAGCTTTCACGATCATTAGCTGCATATAAAACAGGTAAGTCTTTAGCTTCTGGTGCAGGAGTTGCCA
>Ga0209337_1001266_pt1 | contig 19369 bp, 39 predicted proteins | sample LinPmetageLP53_FD_184044 | JGI IMG/M metagenome (GOLD analysis project Ga0209337, IMG submission 184044) | Marine viral communities from the Pacific Ocean - LP-53 (SPAdes) (version 2) | ecosystem: Environmental > Aquatic > Marine > Oceanic | place: Pacific Ocean | collected 2010-02-08 | reverse complement strand
CCCAGATGCAGAAGCTGTTATTAATGATATGAAGACTAATATTAATATGCCTTTTGTTTTAAATCTTAGAGGTGGTGAATTAGAACTTGTTGCAAAAACTGTGATGAGAAAGAAAGACTTTAAATCATCAGATAAAAAATTATCATTTGAGGATGTTAATCCAAGAATACCTAGAAAAAAAGGTCAACCAGCTGGATCAAAAAAACACTCAGATTTATATACAGATGAAAATCCAAAAGGAACTATACATGGTTTAGGATTTAAAGATGTAGAAACTTCAAGAGCAAGTGTAAACAAAATAAAGTCATCTGGTAAGACACACGCACACAAGATACAGGCTGCTGTTGCAATGGAACAACGTGCTAGGGAGATGGGAAAGACTGCAGAAGCAAACATCTATCGTACATACATTGACATGATGAAAAAGAAAACTAAAGAGATGCAAAAAGAAGAGTTTGATTTTTTTCCTAAAAAACTGTACAATAGAATTACTTTACCAAATCCACCAATTGATATAGATAAAGAAATATCTATATTAAAGGAAATTATGGAAAATAGAACAGAAGAAGATGAAATCTCAATAAAAAACCATGATGAACACGCATTTTATGCTATAGAGAAATATTGCGAGAAGCATGGTTTAATTTTCCACGATGATGAAATGAAAGATGTTGTTAATTCTGCAAGTGAAACTATAGGACATTTTAAAGAAAAATTTAATGTAACACGGCCGTTTGTGGTCGATAAAAGTATTAAACCAATGGGTAGTAAAACTAATAAAACAAAAAGTTACCCAAGCGGTCATGCCTGTCAATCCAGATTAGTTGGATTGTACGTTACCAGTAAGTTTCCAGAACATGAAGATGGTATAATGGAAGCTGCAAAAGAATGTGGAATGGGCAGAGTATTAGCTGGTTTTCACTATCTTTCAGATTACACAAGTGGTAATCTGTTAGCTGATAAAATGTTTCTAGTGATGAACAGAAATGATTATGGAAACAAAAAGTAAAGGAGAATAATATGATTAGAAATTGGATAAAGGAAAGAGTTGTAGAAGATTCAACTCATCAAGGTATTATTGTGGCAGCAGGTGCTGTTGCAGTATTATTTTTTGCTATCCCACTTATGAAGGTCGTTCTTTGGGGTGCTCTCGCTTGGGGCGCTTGGTCTTTTTTGAAAAAAGGATAAGTGTGATAAAGTGATTCGTATATATGTAATTTTGATTATAATAGCAATCCTTGCTGGTGTGGGTTATGGTGGATATCTCTATTATAACGATACACAGGCAAGGATTGCAACATTACGAGAAAACAACACAAAATTAGAAGTTGCCGTACAGTCTAAGGATGCTGTAATAAAAGCATTAGAAGATAATATGGCAAAACAAATTGAACTAACTAAAAATTTAAACAGTGATTTGGAAGCAGCAAGAGTTGCAAATACAAAAATAAAAGATATGTTGGGTAATACTGATATTATTAAAAAAGCAATAGCTGACCCAACATCATCGGAGGCGGTAATAAATGAACAAATTGATATGTTTTTTGATGCCATTAAGTCTGCTACTAATTAGTGGTTGTTCTTCATGGAAACCAGAGAAAGAAATTGTAACAGTTGATAGAATAATCAAACCTACAATAGCCATACAACCGCACCCAACAACACTCAATCTAGAAGACCCAAAAATAATTGTTATTACAGAATCTAATCTCAACGAAGTTATTGATAGAGTAAAATCAACACAAGGGGAGTTTGTTTTGTATGGGCTTGATGCACCATCCTTTAAAAAACTTGCATTAAATCTTGAAGAAATAAAACGATACATAGAACAACAGAGTGCGATTATACTCTATTACGAACAAGCCGTGTCAAATGAAGGAGAGATTTTAGATGAGTAAAGTATTTTTTGACAAATGCAATTCCTTACAGTGGGATAATAAAAATTGGGTTAATTATTTTTTTGCAGAAGTTTCTGCTCTTGCATACCATGATGGTACAAGAGCTAAAAAAGAATTATCAAAAATAGGATTTAAGACATATAAGTTTTTAGAAAATGATGGAGCCCAGTGTCACATTTTTTCTGATAAAGATAACATTGTTGTTGCTTTTAGGGGAACAGAACCTAAAGAAATGTCTGATATAAAAGCTGACCTCTTAGCCTTTAAGAGAAAGTCAAAGACTGAGGGTAAAGTTCATATGGGGTTTAAATTGGAACTTAGAAAACTATGGTCTGATATTGAAGCTCTATTACAAAAAAGTAAAAATAAACAATTATGGATTACTGGACATTCTTTAGGTGGAGCAATGGCAACACTATGTGCATCTAGACTAGAAGAAAAAACACCAAAGCTTTACACATACGGTTCACCAAAAGTAGGTGGTAAAGAATTTTGTGCTGGTATGGATGTAGAACACTATAGATTTAAGAATAATAATGATGTAGTTCCATCTGTGCCTTTATGGTTAATGGGATATAGGCATCATGGAGAATTGCAGTATATTAATTACTATGGAAATATTCGTAAACTAACTGCTTGGCAAAAATGTAAAGATGCATGGCGTGGTCGTTGGGCAGCACTGAAAAAGTTTCAGATGTTTGATGGGATATATGACCACAACATAACATTTTATTCTAATAAACTAAAAGGTTTAATTGAATGATAATGGATATGATTGAAAGAATGGCTAGTGATAGACTTTGGATTTACACTGCACTTGTGGGTTCATTGTTTGGTTTAGCATTTTCAACATACTTTCAAGGTACAAGATTGGGTATTTGGTTATATTCTAAATTTGATGGATGTGTAGACTTTCTAGTTCTACGGTGGGGTTGGACTTGGTTACAACAACCAAAAGATGCATGGAGAAAAAAGTATCCTCACGTTACAAAAAAAATTGATGAGTTAGAAAAAAGAATAAAAAAATTAGAAAAAAAATAATTCTTGCATAATAATTGCATATTATAATTGACACATTTCTGGGTCAAATTTAAAGTGATGTCAAAAGTTTGACAACGTATAAATATTAATAGGAAAACAAAATGATAAAGAATATAAAAGATTTAGTTGTGTGTATCCTTGTAGGCGGTGTATTAACACTACTAGGTGTCATTATCATTGGTGACTACATTGTGGCATTGCAAGAAAATAGACCTGTAGATGAGAGTGTAATTACTCTGATGAAAATGGCATTAACTGGATTAATTGGAATAATTGCAGGTTGGATGGGCTCTAAGTAAAATTGTATTAAGTAACAAGGATGTAAATATGGAAGATATAAACACAGAAGTTGCTCTACTAAAGAAGGAGGTATCAGATATTAAATTTATATTTAATCGTTTAGATACTGCTATCGAAAGAATTACTGAAGTATCAACTTCCGTGAACCGTATGCTTGCTGTCCATGAAGAAAAGATTTCTCAACAAGAGGAAGCTACTATTCGTGCAAATAAAGAATTTAGTGAAGATATAAAAGAATTGCATTCTCGTATCACCACAAATTCAAAAGAGATGGGAGCTATGATTACCAAGTATCAAATAGAACAGACTGCACACATAGAACATCTAAGAAATGATCTAAATGGTAGAGTTGGTGTTCTAGAAAAGTGGAGATGGTTAATCATTGGTGGTTCTATTGTAATTGGATTTGCAATACAAGAAATGCCAATTTGGGGTTGACATCATAATATAATTGTGTTATTATAATACAATGTATATAGAACAAAAGTATCTACTAATAGCTTCATCACAACTACAATTGTTTAAAAGGAAGGGAGATTTTCTTTTTAACTTTCGTTGTCCTTATTGTGGTGACTCTCAAAAAAATAAATCAAAGGCCCGTGGATTTGTATTTCGTAAAGAATCAAATCTTATATATAAGTGTCATAACTGTGGTAAAGGTGCTAGTTTTCAAAACTTGATTAAGCACATTGACCCTAAGATTCACGATGACTATATATTTGAAAGATACAAAAAGAATGATACCAATGTTCCAGACATTGGTAAATTTCAACAACCAAACTTTATGAAAGGGCCATCTCCACTCAAATCTCTTAAAAAGATATCATCTCTAAAACATGATCATCCTGTTAAGAAATTTGTGGAAAATAGACGTATTCCAAATACGGCCCATTTTGAATTGTTCTTTGCCCCTAAGTTTTACGAATGGGTGAATAAAGTTGTACCTAATAAATTCCCTTCTTTGAAGGGCGATCATCCTAGATTGGTTATACCTTTCTTTGATGAAAACAATAAAATGTTTGCCTTTCAAGGGAGAGCTTTCGGCAATGAACAACCAAAATACATCACCATCAAACTTGATCCAGAAAAAGAAAAAATCTACGGTCTTAATCGACTGAATAGTAATAAGCATACCTATGTGGTTGAAGGGCCCATAGATAGTTTATTTTTAGATAATTGTATTGCTGTTGCTGGTGCAGATTTTATGAAGTTACCAAAAGAAAACACTACTGTCATTTTTGACAATGAAAGGAGAAATTTACAAGTACTAAAACAAATTGAAAAAACTGTTTACGAAGGATATAAAGTCGTTCTTTGGCCAGACAATGTGAAAGAAAAAGATATAAACGATATGATTTTAGCTGGAAGAACAAAAGAAGAAATACAAACAATAATAGAAAAAAACTCTTATCAAGGCAATATGGCCAAGATAAGGTTGTCAGCATGGAGAAAGACATATGCCTAGTAATTACCTACCAACACCATACCAAGAATTTATTCACCTATCAAGATACTCACGATGGTTACCTGAGAAGGGCAGAAGAGAATCTTGGAATGAAACTGTAACAAGATATTTTGATTTTTTTACAGAACACGTTAAGGAAATGTGTGAATTTGATATAACTGATAAAACTAGAAATGAACTTGAGGTTGCAGTACTAGGTCAACGTGTTATGCCTTCTATGCGTTGTCTTATGACCGCTGGAGAGGCATTAAAACGAGAAAATATGGCTGGTTATAATTGTTCATATGTTGCAGTAGATCGTATTCAAGCATTTGATGAAATCTTATATATTCTTATGAATGGTACAGGAGTAGGATTTTCTGTTGAAAGACAATTTGTATCTGAACTTCCAAGAGTTGCTGAGGAGTTTCATCCAAGTGATACAGTAATTACCGTTGCAGATAGTAAAATGGGGTGGGCAAAAGCATTTAAAGAATTAATGGGTATGTTATATATTGGTCAAATTCCACGTTGGGATTTATCTAAAGTACGTCCTGCTGGAACACCACTTAAAACATTTGGTGGTCGTGCATCAGGCCCTGCACCATTAGAAAATCTTTTTAATTTTGTAACTAATATATTAAGTGGTGCAGCTGGTAGAAAATTAACTTCATTAGAATGTCACGATATTGTTTGTAAGATTGCAGAAGTAGTTGTAGTGGGTGGTGTTCGTAGGTCTGCTTTAATTAGTTTATCCAATCTATCTGATGATCGTATGAGACACGCAAAAGCTGGTCAATGGTGGGAACAAAATCCACAAAGAGCTCTTGCAAATAACTCAGCTGCATACACAGAAAAACCAGACATGGGTATATTCATGGATGAGTGGAAAGCTCTTTATGATTCTAAGTCTGGTGAAAGAGGTATCTTTAATAGAGAAAGTGCTAATCGTATGGCTGAAATGAATGGTCGTAGAGATATAGAGGGTCAACAATTTGGCACGAATCCATGTTCTGAGATAATTTTACGTTCAAGAGAAACGTGCAATCTTAGCGAAGTTGTAGTAAGACCAGAAGATACAAAGGAGTCTCTTTTGGAAAAGGTTCGTCTTGCAACGATTCTTGGAACTTTTCAATCCACTCTTACTAATTTTAAATATGTTTCTGCAGCGTGGAAAAGGAATTGTTCAGAAGAAAGACTTCTTGGTGTTTCACTAACAGGTATTATGGATAACTCTCTTACAAATGGTAAAACAAAAGGTATAGAAAATTTACTGGAAGAACTTAAAGCTCAAGCAGTTAAAGTAAACAAAGAATGGTCAAAGAAACTAGGTATTAACCAATCTGTTGCTATAACCTGTGTCAAACCTTCTGGAACTGTCAGTCAACTAGTTGATGCGGCTAGTGGTATTCATGCAAGACATAATCCTTATTATGTTCGTACTGTTCGTGGCGATAAAAAAGACCCATTGACAAAGATGATGACAGATATGGGATTTCCTGTAGAGGATGATGTAATGAATCCTGATAACACTGCTGTGTTTTCTTTTCCTATGAAAGTAGATAAAGGTGCAGTCTTTAGAACAGATATGTCTGCTATTGAACAACTAGAGTTGTGGTTGACATACCAGAAGCATTGGTGTGAACATAAACCATCTGTTACAATTTCTGTAAAGGAAGATGAGTGGATGGAAGTTGGTTCATGGGTATACAAAAACTTTGATTGGATGAGTGGTGTATCATTCTTACCATTTAGTGAACACACATATCAACAAGCACCTTATCAAGATACAGATAAGACAGGTTATGAGTTTTTACTAAAACAAATGCCAAAACAAGTAGATTGGACAAAACTTTCTGAATATGAAACACAAGACATGACAATTGGGGCACAGGAGTTAGCTTGTGTTGCTGGTGCTTGTGAAATAGTATGAAGTTAGTTGTATGTGAGTCTTGTGATGCTGAGTTCGCTATAAAACACATGATGGAAACCCGACTATATAAAGTAGTTCATTGCCCATTTTGTGGTGATGAACTCAATGATGAGTTAGAAGATGAACTTGAAGATTACGGAGAAGAGTATGATGAATGAAAATAATTAAAACAATATTATATTATATCTTTATTTTTCCTTTAGTATGTTTAAAAAATGCACTTGATCCTAATTGGTGGGCAGGTCTAGTTGGAGAAAAATCTGGTCTATTTGGTTGGGCTCGAAAAAAAGGTGAATGGCAAAATAAACTTACTGGATGGAAATGGTGGGCTTGGCAGATTGTCGGTGGTATCATATTTGTTATTTTGGTTGAATGGGTACTTAACAAAATAGGTATGACGATGTTGCCATGGAGAATGTTTTGAGCAATTTATATGGAAGTCGTGAACCACTTGCATCAGAAAGACTTGCATTTGAAGTAAACCAAGTTGGTTCGATTGAAGTAGATAGTAGTACAGGTAACTTATATTTTGAAGCATTTATACTTGTCAGTATTATTGCAGTATTGTATATTGGTAAGAAAGTTGTAGACAAGGTATTTAAATGAAAACTCAAAGTGCGAAAGCTAAAGGTCGTAGGTTTCAACAATGGGTTCGTGACCAACTAATTGAAAAACTTGAAGTACACCCAGAAGATGTTGAATCAAGAAGTATGGGTGCTGGTGGAGAAGACCTTATCATGGCTCGTGCTGCTAGAGAAAAGTTTCCATACTCTATTGAGTGTAAGAATCAAGAAAGTTTAAATGTATGGAAGTCATACGAACAAGCAGAATCTAATTCTGGTAATTATGAACCAGTTGTCTTTATCAAACGTAATAATCAAAAACCTTTGGTTGTTGTTGATGCAGAATATTTTGTGAGGTTGCATGAACGAGTGGATTGAACAGTATAAACAATATCACAAAGAAAACAATAATTATGGTAATGGTGGTGGATTAAAATTTTATTTACAACATATAGTAGATTTAGTACAAGATTGGAAAGCTGAAAGTATACTAGACTTTGGGTGTGGTAAAGCAGAAGGTTATTTAGATCATAATCATCATAAACATTGGGGTGGAATACTACCATCACTTTATGATCCAGCAATTCCAAAATATGATACTTTACCAGAAGGTACTTTTGATGGTGTAATTTCGTTTGACGTAATGGAACATATTCCTAAAGAACAAATTCCAGAAACTTTTGATAAGATATTCTCTAGGGCAAATAAGTTTGTATTTCTTGGTATTGCAACTGCTCCAGCCGATGCCATTCTTCCTAATGGTGATAATGCACATTGCACAGTAGAACCTATCGGTTGGTGGGAAACTATGGTAGAAAGATATGCTCCAAAAAAAGTTTGCACACACATAAAAACTTCTGGTAATTGCAATAGCTATTCTATTCTAAATGAAGAATTATATATGGATTTTTTCCTAAATAATCTAAATATTAGCGAAAAAGGCCCTTGACATTGACAACGAATCGTGTTACTGTTAAATATAATAATGATGGAGAGAACTATGAGTGGCACTAAAAAATGGATAATGGAAATTGAAGACATCTTTTGGGATAGTGTTCAAAACATTATAAGAAATTCAAAGACATCGGGTGAGGCAGTGTCTCGTTCAATTTCATTGGGTAAATCAATGGTGCCGTATATTAATTCCGAAACAATCAAAGACACAGTTCAAGAAGTTTGGAGTCTTGCATGATTAGTACTACAACAGCATTTTTAATTGCAATGAGTGCTTGTATTGTAACTTATTTTTGGGGTAAATCTCAAAATGATACAGCAGAAATAGCTCATGAGATTTTAGATTCTCTGAGAGATGGTGGATATATAAAGACTAAAACAGATGAAAATGGAGAAGAGGAAATAATTAAATTAGATGATTAAACCTATATTATGGATTGCATTTGGAATTATGTTATACCACTTTGGTGTAATTACAGCAATGGTTAATTTTATCGTCACCTCTGATTTAATAGATATAACCATAGAATTTTTAGAAGGACTTAAAAAAGAGTGAAAAAAGATAGAGAAAAATCTGGTATGACTGTTGATGTTCGTAACAACGATATTAATGGTGCATTGCGTGTGTTGAAAAAACGTATGCAAACCGAAGGTATATTTAACGAAATGCGTGAACGTACTCATTATACTGCAAAGAGTGAAAAACGTAGACTTGCTAAAGCTGCAGGTAGACGAAGATGGCTGAAAAAGATTGAAAAAGTAACCACAGAAGGAAATTGAAAATGGCTAGAAAAAAGATTATAGCTAGTACTGAAAATAATAGTTGGGTAGCACCAAAGGTTCGTAAGAAACGTAAACCTATGACTGATGAGCAACGTGCTGCTGCATCTGAAAGACTTGAAAAGGCTCGTGCTGCTAGAGCACCAGCTAAAAATGAGTCTATATGTTCCTATGTTCTTGATAAGGGTGATGATCATCCACTATCAGCAAAAAAAGTGAAGTCGTGGATTAAGACACAAAAGTCTTTGGCTGCATCTTATAGAACAGCTGCTCGTAAAGAAATGAAGGGTGCTTTAGCTAAACTTGGTGACTGCGAAGGCTACGTTAGGCATATGCAACATTACCTAAAACATGGTGATTGGATTAACGATTATTATGGTGAGTATGAGGAAAAGAGGGTCAAATGGCAGAAACACCAATCAACGTAAACAATGTAGTAAAAGGCCCTTGGTCTAGAGCAAAAGTTGTAAACCCAACTGAAACTGATATATTTTCAGATGATATGTTTTTCATCGACGAAGTTGCTGAAAACATTATGATTCAAGCAATACATAATCTTGCAGAAAATGGTGTAGACATAAAAAATTCACAATTTATTTCTGAAATTGGTTTTTTAAATGAAATAATAAAGTCTATTATGTATAGAACATTAGATTACCAACACCCAATGCATCAACTTATTCATTCTATGATGAAATTAGAAACAGAAAATCCACTCCAAACCTTTTCTAAAGTTGACTATGAGATGCTTAGTAAATTAATTCAAACAACATATAATATACCAACAGATGATAAAGATGATAAAGAATGATAATAATTGATATGAATCAAATCTCATTAGCCAGTCTAATGATGCATTTGAATATGACGAAAACAAAAGAACCTGATGAAAGTATGGTAAGACATATGATACTCAATTCAGTTCGTATGTATAGAACAATGTTTAACGCAGAGTATGGTGAAGTAATACTTACTTATGATTCTAAACATTACTGGAGAAGAGACTTTTTTCCTCAATATAAATCAAATCGAAAAAAAGGTAGAGATGCTGACAGTAAAGATTGGGATGCTATCTTTGAAGTCTTAAATAGAATCAAAGCAGAAATTAAGGAAAATCTACCATATAAATTTCTAGAAGTTTATGGTGCAGAAGCTGATGATATCATTGCTACGTTGTGCAAGTTTTCTCAAACAGAAAAAGACCGCAGTAAAAATGAAAATATTATTATTGTATCTGGCGATAAAGATTTTATTCAATTACAAAAATATGTGAATGTAAAACAATACAGTCCTATTCTTAAAAAGTATATAAATGACCATAATCCAGAAACCTATATAAAAGAACATATACTTAAAGGCGACACTAGTGATGGAGTACCTAATGTTCTATCACCAGACAATACATTTACGGATGGATTAAGACAAAGACCTTTAGGAAAGAAAAAGATTGAGACTTGGTTAGATATAGATATTAATGATTTACAGGATGAGGTCAAAAGAAATTACCAAAGAAATGAAAAACTCATTGACTTGAGTAAGATTCCAAATGAATTGGAAAGTGAGATACTAACAGAATTTCATGGAGCTCCATTTGGTGACAGAAGCAAACTACTAAATTATTTTATAAAATCAAGATTGAAGAATCTTACTGAAACAATTGGAGAATTTTAATATGCCAGAACAAACTTATACACCACTTTTTTCTGAAGTACTTGACAGAGTACACAAAGCAAAAACTAAAGACCAAAAGGTAAAAATCCTTAGAGAGCATAATACTGATGCATTACGCATGGTACTCAAGGCAGGCTTTGATCCAAAAATTGAATGGGTAATTCCAGATGGTGAAGTTCCATACACACCTAATGAATCACCAGAGGGAACAGAACACACTATGTTAGCTATGGAGGCAAAAAAACTATGGCACTTTATTAAAGGTGCAGATAGGCAAACCAAACAACATCAAAAAGAAGCAATGTTTTTTCAATTGTTAGAAGGTTTACATCAAAACGAAGCAAAAGTTGTTATTGCTGCTAAAGATAAAAAACTACATCAAATGTATAAAGGTTTATCTTCTAACGTAGTAAGAGAAGCGTTTGGTTGGGATGAAGAATTTGTAGTTCCAAAACCAGACGTATATCCAGCATCGCCTGGCATGGCATCTGGAGCTGATAGGTGATCATAAATCCCATTCAATGGCCATCAATAGTATATCCTAAGAAAGAACAACCATTGATACCTAGAGTAAAACGAATCACTCCGACAAAGTGGCCTGATAAATCACTAAAACGTCTATTACAAGACATAAAAAAAGAAAAATAATAATTAAACCCTTGTTTTACAAGGGTTTTTTTATGCAGAAAAGACTTGACTCTTTTGTATTTAAATGGTATTGTATAGTGTAAGATAGAGAAACAAAGAGAGAGTTTTAAAAATGCAAAATAAAGTAGATTTCATAAGTGCCCATAAAGGTGGGATTCAAATGTTTTCAAATCTAGGACTTGTTGGTTGGGGTAATACTCCTGAGTCTGTTGCGTATGTCCTAAACACTAAAGGAATAGCAGAAACAATAATGGGTAGTTCGTCAATGGACTTTGCATCTGAAGAGGGTTTTGACTCTGACGATGGTGCGGCCTTTCTTTTCAAAAAATCATTGGAGTTAGTGTAATGGCATATATTTCACAAGAAACAAAAAAAGAACTTTCAGTTGGTATTAAAGCAGTTCTTAAAAAATTCGGTATGAAGGGTTCTATTGGTGTTCGGAACTATTCATCTTTAGTTGTCAATGTTTCCTCTGGAAGTCTAGACTTTAAACCAGATATGATAGGTGGTCACATTCAAGTTAATCATTATTACATAGACAATCACTATTCTGGTGCTAAAAAACAATTCCTTAATGATCTTATAAAAGCTATGAGGGGAACAAAATGGTATAACAATAGTGATGCCATGGTTGATCACTTTGATATTGCTTACTACACAGATATTAATATTGGTAAGTGGAATAAACCTTATATTGTAAACAAATGATATATTAGCCCTTGACATTTGAAACGAATCATGGTATATTATAAGGGTAAGTTAGAGAAACAAAGAGAGAGAAAAATATGACAGTTGCAATAACAAAAAAGTTTGAAAAAATTTATGACGGCATTGATAATATGATTGCCGCAGCTAACCATGACTATACAAAATTTTTAGACAATGAAAAAATGCACAAAGAATTTTGTGAAGGTTGGGCTGTCAATGAAGGTACAAAATATATCAGAATTATTTCTAAAAATAGTGTTTGGGGTTTTGTTGTCAATACAGAAAATGACAAAAAATTCAAAAAAGGTGACCTGTTGAAATCAGCTGGTTACAACAAACCTACTCGAAATAAAGCTAGGGGTAATGTTCTTGAAGGTGGTTTTCGGATTGAATGGACTGGCCCACAGTATTTGGTATAGGAGTTAAGTATGACAAATGTTATGAATGAAATTGGTGAATACCTTACTTATATTTTAATTACTGTATTTGCCCTTGGTTGGTTGGATACATTATGGATTGTTGGAGTTGAGAACTCAAAAGAATATACTTGGTGGTATTTAATTCAACAGTTAGCAAACTAGAAAGAGTTTGATTTGGTTGGCACCTCTCTCTCATCTCATCATAAGCCAACCGAATCACTTAACCTCAATGATATATATGATGAGAACTTGACAGTCTTAAATGACTGAAATCATTGAGAAAAAAAGGGGGTTGACACAACCCCCTTTTTATGTTAAGTTATATATGTAATAACAGAGAAAGTTTTAAAATGTCTACTAGATTAAGAAATGTTACTGATACTATGTCTCAGACTAGATTTTGGGGTGGCCAAGAAAGAGGTGTTTGTGTTCAAGTTACTCAAACAGGTTTATCTGATATGGGTAATTGTCAAAATGGTTTTGGTTCTGTTCAAGTTAATAGACAACAAGCTGCTTTGTTGGCTCAAGAATTATTGTTGTTTGCAAATGAAAATGAAGTAGAAGATTTAGACGGCGGTCTATAAATGATTTTTATTGATACTAACGGTGGAAAGAAAAAGCAACGTGAACTGGTAAGTCAAGTTGCTTACTGGTGTATCAGTAGATTGATGCCTAGACTCAAAAAAATAGAAATAGATATACAACTGAACAATCTTAAAGATGGAGCAGTTGGGTATTGTATGATGACTGATAACAATAGAACCTTTGAAATCGAAGTTGATAAAAAACTAGATATTGGAGAAATGATTGTAACAATATGTCACGAAATAGTACACGTTAAACAGTATGTAAGGAATGAATTAGGCATCAATGATAATAATGATGGTCAAGACTATTATAATCTTTCTTATGAAAAACAAGCATATGAGTTACAAGAAACATTATCTGAACAATTTATAAAGGAGTGTGATTATGAAATGGCTTAAATATACTACTTCAATAGTAGCAATTGCAAGTCTCTTTGCATTATCATCTGAAAAAATTACTAGTGCAGAAGAAAATAAAACTTCTGAATTACCCAATCAAGAAATAAACTGTCTTGCTAAAAATGTATATTTTGAAGCAAAAAACCAAGGAACAGGTGGTTGGTTAGCAGTAGCATTTGTTACCTTAAATAGAGTTATAGATAGTAGGTTTCCTAATACTATATGTGAAGTAGTACATCAAGGCCCAACCAAACCGTCTTGGCAAGACCCAAAAAGACAGATACCAATTCGTTACAAGTGTCAGTTTAGTTGGTATTGTGATGGCAAACCAGATATAATCGGTTCTCAAGAAAAGTATAATAATATATTAGTTTTTACCAATCTTATGTTGGGTCAAGCTACAACAACTGAAATGATTGATATAACAGATGGTGCTACACACTACCATGCAGATTATGTTAAACCTGCTTGGGCAAAGACTAAAACTAAGACAATCGAAATAGGCGATCATATTTTTTACAGGTGGGAAAAATGAGTTTAAGTGGAACAGAATGGCAAGATTTAGCAGTCTTTGTACGATCAGCTCAAGCCTTGAGCATGAAAAAAACCTTGACAGATGAAGAAGAATGTGTTATACTATGGTTAAACAATAAAGTTAAAGTTTTATCAGATAAGAAAGTAAAGTATTGAATATATTCTATAGATGGGAGAAGTGAAATGGATGAATTTAGGGGTAAACGGTGGCATATACAAAATGAACACCATGTTGGTAATGGTATGGTAATTAGATCCGGCGGCGGTAAAACTAAAGAGTTTTTGGAATGGGAAGAGAATCAAATCCCAAATACTTGGGAAGAAGAGCTGCAAAAGATGGAATTAGAAAAAGAATATGCTAGGGGCGAATATTTAGATATGATTGCCGATCAACAAGAACATCGTGTAGAAAATGAAAGATACATGATTAAAACTAAACATGAATTGGATTGTGTATTTCTAAAAAACTATGGTATGACAATGGATGATACTAGAGAGTTTTTCAAAGATGATGCTCAATGGGTAGAGTGGTTTTCAAAAAACATTGATACGAACTCACGAATGATGTTTACAAATATTGAATCTTTGTTAAGTACTGCGCCAAAACAAACAGAAATAGGAACTAAAGAATACTACAAAGAACGTGACCGTTGTTTCACATATACACATATGGTAGGAAGATAGTATGAACATATTTTACTTACATGAAGACCCAATTCAAAATGCTAAATGGCATATTGATAAACATATAGTTAAGATGGCAACAGAATATTGTCAATTACTTTCTACCGCACATAGAGTAATAGATGGTGAAATCTATACAGCTAAAACGAAAAACAATCGTAATATTAAACGATGGTTACTACCAGATGAACGAGAAAATATGCTTATGAAAGCAAGTCATATTAATCACCCATCTAACATTTGGGCTAGAGAGACAAGTTCTAACTATATGTACTTGTGGAAAATTTACATGGCTACATTATCAGAATATACTTACAGGTACGGTAAAATACATGGTTCTGGTAAAGCTTCAATTACTTTAATAAGACCACCTAAAAATATTAAACATGGTGGACTTACTTCACTACCACAAGCAATGCCTGACTATTGCAAAGTGGTAGGTAATTCAATTCAAGCTTATAAAAACTACTATATAAATGAGAAGTATTATTTTGCTAACTGGAAAAATAGGGAGACACCAGAATGGTTCAAAACGAAGGATACTATGACTACATGATGAGGCGTAGTCGTGAAGAAGATATAAGAAAAGAAGATATAAGAAATAGAGGTCAACAATCTGTTGCTACTATGATGAGAAATGAAATAATAGAAATGCAGAAGACAGTTCATGTCCTACAGATGCGTGTTAAAGAACTTACTGAACAAAATGATAGGTTAAAAGAAGAAAATGCCAACATACATAATAACTAATATTGATACAAACGAAACATCTGAAAAGTTTTGTAGTTGGGGTGAACTAGAAACTTTTTTAAAAGAAAATCCAAATTTTAAAAAAGAACTAACAACTCCAAAAATTATTTCTGGCATTGAAGGAAAAACATTTAGAGTGGATAATGGATTTACAGAGAATATGCAACGCATTTCTGAAGCTCATCCTAACTCACCAATGGCAGAAAAGTTTGGAACAAACAGAACAAATAAAGATAAAAAGACTTTCAATGCTGTAAAAAAACGTACTAGTATCGGTAAAGCTCATAATATGAATAAAATTGCAAAAGAATTTAGCCCAGGCCAACTAGTTAAATGAGTATAAATAAAGGGTATGAAATTCAATTTATTGACTAACGGAAGAACAAATCCTTCCACATTAAAAGGTTTCATACAGAAGTGGGTAATGGTGTCTACGAATCATCATTACCCACTTCACTTATATTAGGAAAGTGAATATATGACTAAGAAAAAAGAAATAGGTTATTCAAACCTAACAAAAATAAAACCAATAACAGATAACCAAAAATTAGTATTTGAATCTTGGAAAAAGAATCAAAATCAATTTTTATTTGGTTGTGCTGGAACTGGTAAAACATTTGTATCTCTATATCTTGCACTCCAAGATGTATTGAGAAACGAAACAGCACAAGATAAAGTTGTTGTGGTTCGTTCTCTTATTCCTACAAGAGAAATTGGTTTCTTGCCAGGCGATGAAGAAGACAAAGCTGCTCTGTATCAAGTACCATACTCTAACATGATGCAGTTTATGTTTGAACAACCAAACGAACAAGCATTTAGTATGTTGTATGATCGACTAAAGGCACAAGGTAGTTTTTATTTCTTATCAACATCTTTCTTGAGAGGATTAACTTTTGATAATTCTATCATTATTGTAGATGAATGTCAGAACTTAAATTTCCATGAGTTAGATACAATTATTACAAGGGTAGGACAAGATTCTAAAATTGTATTTTGTGGAGATTTTGGTCAAACTGATTTGACCAGAACTAATGAAAAAAATGGTTTAATGAATTTCCTACAAATTCTTCAAGAGATGAAAGAGTTTCATTGTGTTGAATTTGATATTGGAGATATAGTTCGCTCTGGATTTGTCAGAAACTATTTAATACAAAAAACCAAACTAGGAATAGGATTAGATTGATGGTAGTAGAAACAATGGACTTTACTTTTGATTTTACTTTAGAGCAAGTTGAAGATATGTTAAAAGGCAATTCTGAAGCCGAAGAATGGTATGATGCAATGTGTCATGTACTACCACAGTATGGCATTACTTCAGAAGCTCGTGTTGCTGCATTCATTGCACAATGTGGACATGAATCAAATAACTTTAAAGTTTTATCAGAAAATTTAAATTATAGTTCTGACGCCCTAAATAAGATTTTTCCAAAATACTTTGAACGTGCTGGTCTTGATGCAGAAAATTATCATAGACAACCAGAGAAGATAGCTAATGTAATCTATGCTGATCGTATGGATAATGGTGATACTGACTCTGGTGATGGTTGGATGTTTAGAGGTGGTGGTATTCTACAACTAACAGGTCGTGCAAACTATACTGCATTTGGTGATACATATGATATGTCAGCCGAAGAAGCAACAGAATATGTTCGTGAAAAAAAGGGTGCATTAGCTAGTGCCTGTTGGTATTGGGAAACAAATAACCTAAACAGGTATGCTGATTCTGGTGATATGAAAGCACTTACCAAACGTATTAATGGTGGTTATATTGGTCTGGAAGACCGTATATCTCACTATGAGCACGCTATAGAAGTTTTAGGTGGGGAAGTGTTAGAGTCAGTTATAGATAAAAGTGAAACTTTAAGAAAAACAAGACCAAACATGACAGGCCCAACAGTTCAAGCTTTACAAGAAGCTTTAGGTATAAGTCCAGCAGATGGTGTGTTTGGATTTGGTACTGAGAAAGCTTTGATGAACTGGCAAGCAGAAAGGGGTCTATCACCAGATGGTATTGCAGGCCCGATAACTTTAGGAAAACTTTTAGGATAAATAATGAAAACTTTTAATCATGTTCCTGTAACTTTACAGGAAATTAAAGCGACAAATAAAGACGGAATACGTCTATATGAAACACCAGATGGAAATATGTATCCATCTATCACCACAGTTCTTTCTGTTAGGAACAAACAAGGTTTATTTGAATGGAGAAAACGTGTTGGTGATGATGTAGCAAACTATATTGCTAGGACAGCAGCTGGTAGAGGAACAGCTGTCCATCATATGTGCGAGGATTATTTGAACAATGACTTTGATGAAGAAAAACACAAAAAGAAATTTCTCCCCTACTGTTTATTCAAACAGTTACAAAAAGAAACTTTGGTTAATGTTGACAATATTCATGCTCAAGAGTGCGGGCTATATTCAGACAAATACAAAATCGCAGGACGAGTAGATTGTATTGCTGAATACAAAGGAAAACTTTCCATTATCGACTTCAAAACTTCTTCAAAAGAACGACAAGATAGTTATAATGAATCGTATTACATTCAAGCGTCTGCCTATGCAGAAATGTTTGAAGAAAGAACTGGTATTGAAATCAATCAGATTTGTATATTAGTTGTAACGGCAGATGGTGTTTGCCAAGAATTTGTTAAAGATAAGAAAGACTACTTACCTCTGTTGACAGATTCAATTGAAGAGTGGAAGATGAGAAATGAAAAAACTAAGAACAACCATGATGATGATTTTGTTGGGGCTCCTATTTAACTGCAGTCCAGCTGTAGCAGAAAAGTATTATGCATCTAAACCAGTAGTTTGTGGAACAATGCAAGAAATAGTGGATATGTCTAGTGAGTTTGGAGAACTCCCTATTATTAAAGGTGAAGGTACAACCTTGAATGATGATGGTAAGTTTGCATCATCACAATATTTTATCGGATTGAATGAAAAAACAGGAACATGGACTCTTATTGAAATTTTATCTACAGGTCACGCTTGTATCTTAGGTAGAGGATCAAAGTTAGAAGTTCTTAGTAAAAAAAAAGGAATTGAGCTATAATAACTATTGACATTGTTGTCAAAATATGTTATAAATACAGTATAGTTTGTTGATACAATTCGACAATTGGACAGGACTTGGGGGCAGTACCCAACGCCTCCACCAAAAAAAGATTGGAATACTAGATGAAAGGTTTAGTAAAAAAAATAGGAAAGTGGTTATTTAAAGGATATATTGTTTGGAGTATTTTTGCAGATATAATAGTCATAAGTGGAATAATATATTTAATCTTTTTTTGATGGGGGCGAACTAGGATCGACTGACAGGAATAGATGCGAGTAGAACTATCGGGTGACTGCGTAATTGGTCAAAACTACTAAATGCAAACGATAACTTTGCGCCTGTGGATTATGCTCTAGCAGCATAATTTAACTGAGTTCGGTGAGTACTTGGAAACAGAAACTCACCACAAAATTCAGAGTTTGGCGACGGCCAAAACGCAATGTGGCTGAATAATCTTCTACGAAAGAAGATAAAGCATATCACGACTTAGCGGTCTGTCCTTAGCGGGATAAAGTGGTAGTATACAGTGAGATAGAATGGTATTTCGTCAGGCTGTATTGGGGGAAAACCTAATCCCCCCATTGCACATATTTTATTACTGAGCAAAGGTGTTTGCTATCTGAGCACCAAAAGAATTATCAGTAATACCTTTACTTAAACTAAATTGATCGCCTTGTCGAGTATTAGACTGCGTAGACTGATTTATAATTATTGGTGATCCTCCACGACCAGCTTCTCCAGCTGTAGTTGGAGTTACTGATGCGGCGGGTCTTGATGGAGTAGTTGATGGAGTAACTGATCCAGCTTTATCTACGAAATTGAGTAATTCCTTACCAACACTACCCATTTTACCTAAAGCAAATCTTAATGGTTGAGAGTCCCCAAAACCAAAAAGGCCTGGCATGGTGAAATTAATAATTGGAGCAAGTATTCTACGAATAACATCCATAAACAATTCCCCAAAATCAGGAATTTCTGGTAGTTTTAAGTCTGAA
>Ga0209337_1001265_pt1 | contig 19377 bp, 23 predicted proteins | sample LinPmetageLP53_FD_184044 | JGI IMG/M metagenome (GOLD analysis project Ga0209337, IMG submission 184044) | Marine viral communities from the Pacific Ocean - LP-53 (SPAdes) (version 2) | ecosystem: Environmental > Aquatic > Marine > Oceanic | place: Pacific Ocean | collected 2010-02-08 | reverse complement strand
CTCTCTACCTGTTCGCTCTAGCTTTATCTCGACATCGGTATCCGCACCAAACACACTACTGCCTCTAGCGTGGTCCTGATCACCATGACCGGTATGATGCAACACCAACACGCTGTCGGCTACGTCACGCTTCAACGTTTCTATCATGCGTGTGAAGGAGCTGGCATGTTCCTGTGTGTTCTCATTCAGCCCTTGCATGGCCCTGCCTACGGTATCGATGACCACGAGCTTGTATCCTTCCGGCCTCGGCATGAGCATGGTCTCTATAAATATTTCGAGAGGTTCAGATACCAGCGGAACCGGATCAGCCAGATAGAAATCCTTCACGACTATGCCGTTGTTGTGAACCTCCTCCCATGCTTGCTTTCTTAGCTTGATGTTAGACCTACCCTCACCAGCGCAGAACAAAACCGGGCCGGGGCTCTTTATCTCCGGCCATAGCTTACGCCCTGACGCACCGCCAAAGCTACCGCTTGCGATACTCAATGCTATATCGAGAGCGACAAAGGTCTTAAACGTGCTCTTAGGGCCGAACAGCATAGCCTGGGCTTGTTCTGGTAGAAAATCGGGAATGATCCACTGCGGGGGACTTATATTCGCCATGCCTGCAGAATTGACAACACGATACTTGCCCGAAGTCCATTCGCCTTGGCTTGTCTCGACAGGTTTGAACAACTCGCGCTGCTTCGCAACCTTAAAAGCGTGGGTCATGTTGCCGGGTTCGCTGGTGTTGTACGAATACCCGTTCTCCACCTTCTTATCGAAATGCTCCCACTCGCCTGCGTCCCACGGCGGCACACAGCGAGGGTTCCAGTGGTCCCACATTATCTCTACCGCAGTCTCGCGGGAAATACCATACGATTTCATCATGGCTGCAGTCTGGTACGCCAGTTCGTCGCCGCCGTGTCCTTCGATGGCTACCTTAGCCTCTGACTTTAACCACGCAATGGCCCGATTAACGTTCTCCGGTAGATCGGCTTCGATGATCCACTTGTCTCGGTCGGGGGACTTCTGCCTAGCCTTTGTGCAAAGGCTCAATAATCCGTCTGGGCGATAGGCTGGGTTCTCGTGCTCTATCCAGTCATAACTGCCGTGCTTTGTAGAAGACGGAGGAAGCAAGACGTAACTATTAAAACTACGAATATCGATATGCTCACCCACCTTGGAGGCTGACGGTGCTACGATCTCTCCCTCTTTCAACTCAAAGAATAAATGCCTGCCGCCGCGAGGAGTGCGTGTCTGCAATGCGGTCTTTAAATCGCTATCGGCACTCGCTTGAAACTCCTCGAAGTCGTGGCCGGGGTCCATGTCTGCCGCCATCATACCGGCAGCGCCTACGTTCATTCCTATATTGGCGTTAGGATGTTCGGTCCACATAGCTTCCACTTGATCTTTGATTGTGGTAGCGTCATGCACACCATTTTTAGTGTAGGGCGTCTTGTCGTACTTGACCGGAAATACCGGCCATCCTTTAGCGGCATACGCCAGTGCCGCTTTCTTCATCGATACCGTAGTGGTATCACGTGATGCGTTGTCAGCCATGAAAGTTCCCCTATCATGCGTTGTTTCGAGACATATTTATAATGAGCTTTTTTCCACATCTTGTCAAATAAAATTATTATCTTGCCATGCTTGTCGTTCTGTGCCATCCTTTAAAAGACTTTAAAAAATTAAGGAGCTGTTATGAAAATCGATAGACTAAGAGCTGGCATTGCGGGAGCGGCCATGATCTTAGCCGCTGGAGCAGCGCATAGTCAGGACTTTTACAGACCCGAAGCTGGTGCAGAAGTTCCCGCCGATTTCTTTTGCGAAGACGTAGGAATAGTTGAGATAGTTAAAGTAGTTATGGAGGACGGCAGTCTGAAAGCCAGCAATCGCGTAGTTAAAGAAACGATAGAGCAGAACCTCTGTTTTTCTCTAGGTATTCCAGTACCAGTGGAGCTAGTTAAAAAGGTTATGCGATTTACCGACGCCTCCGGCGCTCAGTTGGAGGTCTGGTCTCTTGGACTACCACCAGAATTAGAGGAAGCCATCCTGATGACTGATGATATGTCTACATTGGTCTACGTTATTATACAAGTGGGGGTCGGAGTTACTCCAAGGAAGCACAGTGCCTCTCAATATGAAATGTTTTTATGGTAGCGACGATAGTTTACAAAACATAGGAGAAGATAAGATGGACGAATGGAACTCAAGAGTTGATGTCTTATATATCTACGAAAGATTATTCGATGCGTTAGACAGTCAGGATATAGCGAAAGAAGTTAGCGGCCTGTTTGATGAGATGGCACATAATTTTGAAGTAGATACGGGTGTCAAAGTTGGCGAGGCTCTTGGCTGGAATGAATGTGTACATTGTGGTGCCGCAAAGAGTGAGTGCGAGTAATGAATATTTTTTACCTGGACCGCGACCCTAATATTGCCGCGCAGATGCAATGTAATAAGCACGTAGTTAAGATGATACTAGAAAGCGCCCAGATGCTATGCACCGCGCATCGTGTTTGCGACGGGGATGAATACGCCGATAGAATGGGGCTGTATAAGATGGCCCACAAGAACCACCCGAGTAGCGTTTGGGTTCGAGCATCAGAGGATAATTATGATTGGCTATGGAGGCATATGTGTGCCTTGACGGACGAATACACATACCGTTATGGCAAGCACCATGCTTCAGGCAGATTAATAGATGCCTTGTGCGATGCTCCGTTCTATGTAGGGAATGATGAGTTTACGGACCCGCCGCAGTGTATGCCCGATTATTGCAAAGGTGAGGATACCGTACTCGCTTACCAAAATTACTACATTCTGGAGAAGTCAAAGTTTGCAAAGTGGGCCAAACGACAGGCCCCCACATTCTTTGTGCAAAAGCACGATGCAAAGCTAGCGCTGGCTAATGAGTTGAAAATTAACTGATTTGACAGATCGTGAAAAATGTGCTTATAATATTTTACCACTAACATTCATCAGTAGCCGGGGAAGGCTAGAAGGAGTACATGATGGCAAGACGAATTATCAAACCTAAGACATCCGAAGCTAATGCCAAAGGCGGCCAGTCCACCACCTACCGAGCGCTTAAGCCTATCGCTAAAGAAATAAATTACAGGTTAGGCAAGGCCGAGAAATCAGATGACGATGCTTGGGACCACCGTTTGGCAGTAGTACTGCGTTTAAAAGATGCAGAAGAGACCTGCAAAAAAGGTAAAGTAAAATTTAAGGATTGGGCTGATGAGAATATCAACCAGAAACCCGAAACTATCCGTAAAATGCTGGCAATCGGTAAGGCCGATAATCCCGAGAGAGCGCTGCAAGAAGCACGTGAGAGAAACGCCCTCGCGAACCGCAGACTTAGAGCGAGAAAGAAAATTGAGGCAGAGAAAGTCGCCAAGCAAACAGGGCAACCTAAGCCCAAGAACGACACTCCCCCCGAAACGCCAGTGGCTCGTGTAGAGAAGGCGTTACACGCGATGGGCGATGAGCCTGCCGCCAATCTAATACAGTCCAAAGCGTCCGATTACGGGCTAGCCGTAGTCACCGTTGCTGAAGCTAAGGCAGCTCGTGCTTCTAAAGAACGTAGCAGCACACCTCCTACTCTGGAAGACTTCAAAAAGCTATGGTATGCGGCGGGTCCAGGCACTCGTTTAGAAATTAGCGAGTGGGTGGAGGCTGCCCAAGACGCAGACAATCAGGAGACGACTGAGATGGCGGCTGTTCCTGAGTTTCTCAAGGCGCAAGCGCGATGAGGCATAGAGCACAGAACTATGGTCTGGTATTCTCCATGATATCTTCGGTGACGCTAGCAGCTCTCAAACTCATAGGGGTTGTTGACTGGTCGTGGTGGGTAGTGACCTCTCCTATATGGGTGCCTGCCGTCCTCATGGTGGCGGGGCTTGCTCTCGTTACCACCTTTATGACCTTTGAGTATGAGGACATCAAACGTAAAGTGAGGGGCGAGAATGAGTAAGGAGGGGGACGAGTGGATTGGGAACTTGGATAGAGAGTTACGAGAACTGCATGACCGAATAAACGATAACAACAGAGCGGTGGACAGTAAAGTTTCTCGTTACGAATTTGACGAGTTGAGGGCTAAAGTAGGTTTGCTGTCGGCTCAAGTTAAGCAAATGGTACACTGATGGGGTCAAGCTATCGTGTAGAGAGGAGCCGTGCGATTGAGCCCGAGTTCTATCGCGCTCCTCACCCCGGCAACTTTACTCCACGAGAGTACCAACACGCTGGAGTGGAGTATGTGCTGGGGCGAGACCACGGGTTAATAGGTGATGCACCGGGAGTAGGTAAGACGGCACAGGGTATCATGGTGGGTAACGCGATAAGAGCGGAGCGCACCTTGGTTGTATGCCCCGCATCGCTCCGCCTGAACTGGCAGCGCGAGATAGAAACTGTATCGACACTGCCTACTCCTAGCACCTACCCCGTATTAAAGTCGCAAGACGGTATCTCCTCCGAGCATAAATTCGTAATCATATCATACGCCCTGCTGGCCAACAAAAATATCTTACGGGCGCTGCTAGATTTGCGGTGGGATCACGTGATACTAGACGAAGCCCACGCGCTAAAGGACCCGAAGGGGAACACCAGGACTAAAGCAGTCTGCGGGTGGGTCAGGGGTAAAGAGTACCAGCGCGGCCTAGCGGATGTAACTGGCCGGTTCACTTTACTGAGCGGCACTATCCTACCTAACCAGCCTATCGAGTGCTACAATGCTATACGGTTGTTAGACCACTCGGCCATAGGTAACATGAGCCTCGAAGCATTCCGACGAGAGTTCTATGAGATGGGCACGGGTTTTGTACGCCGTCGCGTTGTCAACCCTGCTACCGGCGTAGCCCAATATAAATTGCAGTGGTCAGAGCAAGTCCGCAACGTACCAACAAACTTAGCCGAGCTGCAACGCATCTTACGAGGCAACATAATGGTTCGACGCCTTAAAGAACAGGTGCTCTCGGAGCTGCCACCGAAGCAGTGGCATCCATTCCCTCTAGAGATGACCGCTGGTATCAAGAAAGCGTTAGCCCATCCAGGTTGGGAGGAAGCGGAGAAGCTGTATGACTTAGACCCCGACGCCTTCGACAACGGTGTGCCCATCGATGGGGCAGTAGCTACCGCACGTAGAGAGTTAGGCGAGGCCAAAGCCCCCGCAGTCGTGGAGTTTATTAAAGACCTCATAGGTTCGGGGGTGACTAAGGTTGTCGTGTCGGCTTGGCACAAGACAGTGCTACACTACCTACGAGGACGCCTAAAATCTTTTGGTCTTGTCTACATGGATGGCTCTACTTCAGCGTCGAAGAAGCAGGAAGCCGTGGACGCTTTTCAAAAGGACCCAGACATCACTATTATACTTGGTCAGATGATACCACTAGGGGAAGGATGGACACTTACCGAAGCTCAAGACTTAGTCATGGCTGAAGCTGATTGGGTTCCTGGTAAGAACGATCAGATGCTAGACCGGATCAATAGATTTGGGCAGCAAGGAGATCACACTATAGGCCACGTTCCTGTGGTAGCGGGGAGCTTGGACGAGAAGATTTTAAGCACCGCGATATCTAAAGATATAAATATCCATAAAGCGCTTGACAAAATTTGAGCTAAATTCCATAATGATTTTATACACCCACAACGGAAGGGGGAAATTCCAATGAAGGTACAGTTTAGCGGATCACTACAGGAAGTCATAGAGGAAGCCAAACTCTTTATAACCAGCTTTGATGGAGAGGGTAATGTTCAAGACACACTTGGAGATACTGAGAGAGCATCAAGACGCGGTCGCGACAGCGAACAAACTCAAGGAAATGAGAAGGAAGAACCACATAAGAGAGGGCGAAGCAGCTCAAGTGAAGATGGCGTCGGGCGAAATAGTGATGATGAATTGCCAAGGCGAGGTCGAATACCTCCTTGTCGTGCAGGAAGATCAAGTGATGAGAGCGAGGCACCTGATATACAAGGAGCCGAAGAAGGAAACCAGAGTGGCAAAGATAATGAAGAAGCTACTTTAGGGTACACTGACGAAGACCTAACGAAAGCTGCTAGTGAAGCGGCTAATAAATTGTCTCCGGCTGAAGTAAAAGAGGTACTAGATAAATTTAATGTTGGGTACGTGGGGGAACTAAAAGGCAGAGACCGCATATACTTTGTTGAGAGCCTGGACGCATCTATAGCAAGGGCGTCTAAGTAGTGACTAATCTCCCTGAACATTCTCCTTTTGGGGCTAGCGGTGCATACCGCTGGATGGTGTGCCCTGGCAGCGTACAGCTATCGAAGGGTATAAAGGACGATGAGAGCCCCTTCGCTGCGGAGGGCACAGCCGCCCACTACTTGGCCGACAGTTGTCTCGCGACGGGGGAGGACGCATGGGAGCGAGTAGGAACATTCATGGGTGGGTGGTCAAAGCCAGTGTCAAAGGATATGGCGGATTCGGTACAAACTTATCTTAATCATGTTCGGAGCTACCCTGATCGAAACCAAAGTAATTGGTTTGTGGAGCGGTCCTTCCACTGCCCTGATATACACCCGTTGTTCTACGGAACTGCCGACAACGTATTCGTCGATGAGCCTGAACGCCATCTTTATGTAGATGATTACAAACACGGGGCTGGAGTTATAGTCGAAGCTGACGACAATCCGCAAGGCAAGTACTACGCTATAGGCGTCCTAACTACCCTCAGCTTGTGGGATCAGGTAGACGAGATCACTATAGGTATAGTACAGCCCAGGGGATACCACTGGTCTGGCCCTATTCGGCAGTGGACTACGACTGTAGAGGAGCTGCGAGAGTGGTCTCAGGACGTACTGATACCCGCCATGGAAACTGCGGAAGTATCACGAGAAACCAAGTCTGGGCCTCACTGTCGGTTTTGCCCTGTGCGTAGCCACTCATGCCCTGCGCTTAACGATGACATGAACGAGTTGGAGCGACTAATGAATAAAGCGACAGACGAAGGAGGAGCTAAAGAACTGACCAGCGCGGAGGTAGCGCGGTTCCTCGAACTATTTGATACAGCTAAGATCGTGGCTAAGGCTGCGAGTAAAACCGCTTTCGATAGGATGCAAGCGGGTAAGGAAGTTCCGGGCCACAAGTTAGTCAGGACAAGGGCTAACCGGGTGTGGAAGGAGGACGCCGTCGAAGTTATTGAGGCGGTGTTAGGTGACAAAGCTTTTACCGAGCCGAAGCTAAAGTCACCCAGTCAAATCGATGCGCTACCGGGAGGAAAGGAGTTGACAGAACGGTGGGCATTTAAACCAGAAGCTGGCTTAACTATCGGATCAGTGAAGGATGGCCGCAAGGCTCAGAACACTGATGTTAAGTCATTGTTTAAACCTGTTAAATAGCAAACGAAGGATATCAAAATGCCCAAAGGCAAGCAACCAGCTAAAGTACACCTACTCCCAAAGGGGCGGGTTATCAATCATTCACTTTTCGTAAAGGATCAATTTAACGACAAGGCCACGCCTTCTTATAAGATCGAGTTAGCATTCGAGCCGAAGGCACTCGACAAATTTTATGAAGAACTGCTCGACTTTGCAGTAGAGAAATGGGGCAAGGGAGCTGACGATAAAGACAGCGGCCTAGTAGTTCCTATCAAAGACGGTAACATCTTTGCCAAGAAGAGGGAAGCGAAGGGGAAACCTGGAGATGCCTATGCTGGTAAGGAAGTTATCCGGGCCAACACTATCTTCAATAAGCATGGCGAAGATGGCCCAGGAGGAGTTGCGGTGTACGACATGGACGCCGAGACCGAGATCGGTATTGCGAATGGCGACGAGTTCTATCGCGGCTGTTACGCTCAGGCTGCGGTAGTCATAGGCAGCTATACCGACGAGAGCACTGGTAACAACGGGCTGACGTTGTACCTATCTGCGGTCCAGAAGGTAGCTGACGGAGACCCGTTAACTGCCCCTCGGGATCACAGTACCTTGTTTAAGCCGGTAGGGCGTGAGCAAGGCGATGCACCAGTGAACCGCGCAGAGCGCGTGGGCTAGACTAAAGTTGGCGGGGGCGGGAATTGTCTCGCCCCCGACTACGGACAATGCGAGGTACGTTATGAGTAGCTGTAGAGAGTGTCGGTTTTCGGCGGAGAACACAGGGGCATGGGAGTGTCGGTTTAACCCTCCTACGTGGAGTATGATGAGCACACCTGGGCCACTGCCTACTTCTCCTCCGAGAGTAATTAAGCAGTCAGGTTTTCCAGGTACGCAGCCGGATGCTTATTGCGGAAAATGGAAAGCCAAAGATAGTGACGCCCCCGTGCCTTTGGCTAGCGTAGCGTAGCGTTTACAGGTAGAAATTAAATGAGCATGGTAGGTATAATATTCTTTTGTTTTATAATCGTATCATATTTCGTTGGAGTTTGGGCAGGAATGCAGGTCAATAAACCAAACGCACCAACGAGAAGGCAACGAGCTAATGGTGAGGGAAAAAATCTCCAAGCCAAAATGGGATTACCCCCTAGAAGGAGATAGCTATGAATATGCTAGACCAATTAGAGATGGACGGAGGGATGCAAGTGGAACTATCCTCGGATGCAGCTACTTTGTTCTTCGATAATATTTGTGACAGATACTACCAGTTGCGTTTCAACCGCGATGACCTCGGTCAGCTAATCGCTGAACTACAGGCCATCCACTCGAACATGACATGATAACTATCGACTTCGAGACTAAGTCACACGCTGACCTACCCAAGGTAGGGTCGTGGGCTTACTCAGAAGACCCAACAACAGATATAATATGTGTGGCTTACGGTATTGATCGTGCGCCTATTCAAACATGGTGGCCCGGAAAAGACTATAAGGGATCACGTGATACCATGCCATTTGATTTACTTCAGGCTATATTATCAGGCCATGAAGTAGAAGCGCATAACGTAGCATTCGAGCGCTCCATATGGAGTAACGTACTGAAGCCCAAATATGGATGGGTCATGCCGGAGGACCAACAGTGGCGCGATACTATGGCTGTCGCCCGGTACTATGCTCTCCCCGGAGGATTAGCTAACCTAGCGCGTGTCCTGGGGTTTGAGAATAAGGATGCCGCTGGAGGCAGACTGATATCTAAATACTCCAAGTTATTCCTGAAGACTTCTAAAGAACAGATACCTGAAGAAGACTTCAAGACTTTTGTAGAGTACTGTATTCAGGACGTTAAGATAGAGCAGAGCGTCTCCGATTTCTTGGGAGACCTACCGGATAAAGAGCTACCTATCTTTCAACTAGACCAACGTATTAATATGCGAGGACTATACCTGGACATATCCGGTATATCTAAAGCCTCGACCGTCGTAGAGCAGAGAGCTGCTGAACTGACCAAGGAGTTCATCGAGCTTACCGGATGCGCCCCCTCGCAGACTGCAGTAGCTAAAGAATGGTTTGCCAGCCAAGGGCTAGAGCTTGATAATATGCAGGCTGCGTATCTTAAGGAGATACTCGAAGGGGACGAGGTTCCTCAAGGACCCTGCCGCAGAGCGTTAGAGATACGAACAGCTATCAGTAAAGCTAGCACCAAGAAGTTAGATGCCATGGTGAGGCAGATCGGCAAGGACGGCACTGCTAAATTTCAGACTGTTTACCACGGCACTGCAACTGGTAGGTGGACCGGCTCAGGTTTTCAGCCACTCAACCTTAGCCGTGGTTTTGAAGGTGTAGAACCTGAGCAGTTGGTAAGAGACATAGGGTACGGTGACGCTGCATACCTGGACATGACATACGGTGACGCTATGGACGCTATCGGCAAAGCGTCTCGTCACTGGGTCATGGCGCGTCCCGGCCACAATTTGATAGCGGGGGACTTCACATCTATTGAAGCCGTTATTCTAGTGTGCCTCGCGGGGGAACAGTGGAAGATCGATGCGTTTCGCGAGGGCGTAAAGATATATGAGACTATGGCCGACAAGATATACAATCTTCCTGCAGGCACTGTCAGTAAGGACACTCACCCTGCGGAGCGACAGGATGGTAAGACGGGAGAGCTAGCCTTTGGGTATCAGGGAGCGCTTGGCGCATGGCTGAAGTTCGATAACTCAGGCCGACATAGCGACGAGCGTATCATAGAGATATGTAAAGCCTGGAGGGCGGAGCATCCTATGATTGTTAAGTTCTGGGCAGATATGCAACGGGCAGCTATCGACGCGACACGTGGCATTCACAGTGAGGCCGGTGTTATTAAATTCGAGATGGTAGATAACTGGCTGACGATGGTACTGCCTAATCAGAAGCGCGTATGGTACTATGATCCGCAAGTTCGATTAGTTCGGCCACGTTGGTGTGTGCCGGAGGAAGACGAGAAGTGCCGTGACGGTACGTGCAAACATGCGAGGATACCTGCTCTATCATACATGAGCCAGAAGGAAGGGCAGTGGAAACGAGTATGGACCTACGGAGGTAAGTTGACTGAGAACGTTTGCCAAGCCGTCAGTAGGGAGATTTTAGTACCGGCGATACTAAGAGCTGAAGAGGCGGGGTATCCTACCATCCTCTCGGTATACGATGAGATCGTCGCGGAGATACCTGAAGGCTTCGGAAATGTAGAAGAGTTTCGCCATTTGATGAACGGCCCCTTACCTGACTGGGCCAACGGATGGCCGATAAAGGTAGACACACCCTGGATAGGAAAGAGGTACAGAAAATGATTATAGGAATAGACCCAGGCGCAAAAGGTGGGGTAGCTTGTATCATCCCTTATAATAAAGCCATGACAGATACAGACATATTTATAGCGACAGCTATGCCAATGAAGGACGTAGTCAAAGGCCGAAAGCCTACGGTAGACGTATGCGCCCTTTCTCGTATTCTGCGGGGAGGGGAAGGTGAAGGATGGGCGACGGACATGGTTTACTTGGAGAACGTACACGCCATGCCGAGACAAGGTGTATCCTCTACTTTTCAATTCGGTAGAACTTTCGGCGCGATTGAAGCAGCTATCGAAATGTCTAGGTGTCAGGTAACATACGTCGAGCCACGAGTTTGGAAGAAACATTTCGGCTTGAAGGGTAGTGATAAAAATGCTAGTGTAGAGAAAGCTACCGAATTGTACGGAGATGACCATTGGCCGACGGGGCCTAGAGGTGGGCAACCGAACGAGGGAATAGCGGAAGCAGCGCTCATCGCTACCTACGGACTAGAAACAAGAGAGGGGATAACAACATGAGTAATCTAAGGGAGTACGCTACCCCCAAGCAGTTAGAATACTTACAAGCGATTGACGCACACGGCAGCGAACGTAAAGCAGCGGAGGCGTTGGGAGTGTCTAAGTCTACTATACGAAGCGCCGTTGAAAGAGTGGCAAGGAAGGCCACACAGCAAGCTGACGCCCCGGACTTTGGGCTGACGCATCCTCTACCCGCTGGGTTGAAACTGAAGAAAGCTTCAACCTACTACGATAAAGACGGAGAGATCAGTGGCCAGTGGGTGAGTGGTATAGAGGACCGCGAGCGGCAAGAAGAAATGATGACCGAAGTTATTAAAGGCTTCGCTTCTGACTTGCCCCGAGCTAAACCAACACCGGCTCCGCAACATGCAACTTCAGATATAATGACGACCTACCCTGTAGGCGACCATCACCTTGGAATGCTAGCCTGGGCTGAAGAAACTTTGGAAGAGAACTATGATATCGCCATAGCTGAGAACCTGCTCTATAAAGCTACTGACTACCTCATCTCTGTGTCTCCTCCGAGTGAACAGGGGTTGATTGTATTCCTGGGCGACTTCATGCACTACGATAGTATGGTTCCAGAAACTCCAACATCCCGTAACTCATTGGACGCTGACGGAAGGTTTCCAAAGATGGTCAGGTCAGCCATCAAGTCCATGCGTTACATGATCGAAAAGGCTTTACAACACCACAAGAAATTGCATATCATCGTGGAGATAGGAAACCATGATATGTCCAGCTCGATTATGATGATGGAGTGCCTAAGTAACGTGTACGAGAATGAGCCTAGAATTACTATCGATACCTCCCCAGCGCACTATCACTACTACCGGTTCGGTAAAGTACTGATCGGGTCTCACCACGGGCATGGCCGTAAACCTAAAGACCTACCAATGGTGATGGCGGCTGACAGGCCGGAAGACTGGGGTAACTCTGAGTTTCGTTTCTGGCTTACTGGCCACATCCACCACAAAGAAGTAACGGAAGTTCACGGTACTGAGATCGAGAGTTTCCGCATCCTAGCCCCCGGCGATGCCTACGCTAGCCATAAAGGATACCGGGACCGAAGACAAATGTTATCCATAGTATACCATAAGAACCTCGGAGAGGTAGAGCGTCACATCTTTAACCCGCAGCGATTAGAAGAGGAAAGTAAATGATTAGAAACATGACCGGGCCGACTGAGTTATTCAGCCAACAAACTCACGCCGACAAATACCGTGGCCCTAATGAAGACTTCGGAGAAGCTATGAGCCGTATCGCGGGGGCGGTAAAAGACGGGGAAGACCATTACCATAAGTTTCGCGAGACGCTATTAGAGATGCGGTTTCTCCCACCCGGCAGAGTACAAGCGGCCATGGGTGCAGCTAAACGAGTGACTGCTTTTAATTGTTTTGTTATGGGGAATATTCAAGACAATTTTGTTGGCCGAGATGGTATCATGCAACGGGCTACGGAAGCAGCGCAGACTATGCGTATGGGTGGAGGAGTAGGCTATGACTTTTCCAGACTACGCCCTCGGGGTGACGTTATCTCTACGTTGCAGTCTGCCTCTAGCGGTCCCGTCAGCTTTATGAAGATATTTGACTCGGTGTGCCATTGCACCGCTTCGTCAGGTAATAGGCGTGGCGCACAGATGGCGGTGTTGCGCGTAGACCATCCTGATATCGAAGAGTTCATACACTGTAAGAGAAACACAAATGAGCTTACTGGGTTTAATATATCGGTGGGCGTTACTGACGAGTTCATGGAAGCGGTGCTACGCGACGATGATTTCGAGTTAGTCTGGGGCGGCAGGGTCTACAAGACCGTACGGGCCAAAGCTATATGGGAACAGATCATGCGAGGAACATGGGATTGGGCCGAGCCAGGAGTGCTGTTCATAGACGCTATTAACAGAATGAATAATCTGTACTACTGCGAGACTATCGAGGCCACTAACCCATGCGGTGAGCAGCCGTTACCTCCTTACGGAGCATGTCTATTAGGATCATTTAATCTTCCTAAGTATGTGCAGATAGACCGGACTGGCGTACCTAAGTTCATGTTCAAGTGGTTGAAGGATGATATACCTCATGTACTAAGAGCTATAGATAACGTGATTGATCGGTCAGAGTACCCCATGGACGATCAACGGGATGAAGCTAAAAGCAAGCGCCGAATTGGTATAGGCGTAACAGGTTTAGCTAACGCGCTAGAAATCTTAGAACACCCTTATGGTTCTGAAGAGTTCGTCTCAATGCAAGATAAGATTATGCGCCTGATCCGAGACGAGCTGTATATGTCTAGTGCGCTACTAGCCAAGGAGAAAGGCTCCTTCCCTCTACTGGATAAGAAGAAGTATCTAGCGGGAGCTTTCATCAAGACATTGCCTGAGCAAGTCAGGGCTGCTATCCGAAAGCATGGTATTCGTAACTCTCACTTAACATCTATTGCACCCACTGGTACGATAAGTCTGTGCGCTGACAATGTGTCTTCTGGAGTAGAGCCGGTATACTCCCATTCGGTACAACGTGTGGTTCAAACATTAGACGGGCCAATCACTGTAGACCTGACTGATTACGCAGTGTCCGAGTGGGGCGTAAAAGGTAAGACGACTGCAGAGGTGACTGTCGATGAGCACCTCGCCGTATTCTTGAAAGCTTCAGAGCTTGTGGACAGTGCCGTCAGTAAGACATGCAATATCGGAGACGATGTTTCCTGGGATGATTTTCAGGAGGTGTACTTCCGAGCTTGGAGAGGCGGAGCTAAAGGCTGCACCACCTTTAGAGCTGCAGGCAAACGCATGGGCATTATGAAAGCTACCACACCTAGCGAAGACTCTTCATGTGAGATTGACCTAGCTACCGGACGAAGGAATTGTGAATAATGGACGCATCAGAGTACGCCCCACTGGCTATCGTAACTTCCCACGAGGGTAAAATGAAGCTATCAGTTTACCGGGAGGGCATGAGCCCTGTGAAGATAGACATAAGTAAAGATCGTGCCTTGCTGTTGTTGCAGCAGATAGCTAGTGGATTGTCAGGAATATCTAATGTACCATACCCAAAATATGAAGGGCTAGTAGGCAAAGATGTGTTTAGCCCCTATATGGGTCCTATCGATAGCACAGAAAATAAGGATTAGAGAAATGAAAAAATTTAGACCAGTGCATATATTTCTTTTGACGTTGCTAGCTATGACGGTTAATGGGTGTGCGCCAATGCTCTTAGCTGGAGGCGCAATTGTTGGCGCTAAAGGTTATGTCAATGATACGGCGCATGAAGAGCAGTTGGAGAAGCACTCAAAGATAATCGGCAGTAACCTATCGCAAGTTAAAGAAAACTCTAAGGTAATTAACAGCCACTCCTTAAAAGCTAAAGAGTACTCGAAAACAATTTACACTAATCTTTCGAGAGTTAAAGAAAACAAAGGGCACATAGATGCTCTGAATGAAAGAATAAACATGCTAGAAAGCACAATAATCAATTTACAAAAGCTGCTGCTTGATAAACCTCAACCGACTAAAGTAATCGGGGGGTGAGGATGGTACTCTATTTTTTTCCGAACGTTCTGCCTCCGAACCAAAAGGAAATGATAGCAGCAAACAAGCCATTGATCTCTGCGCTCCAAACCACCTGAGAAGCTTCGAGTACGCTTATTCCTTGATTAAGCATAATGATATAAGCGCTGACTTCTACGAAGATAAACAGAGCTACGAACAGATAAGTTATAACTGGCCTTACGCTAGCGCGGAGACCATCGATAAATTTACCTCCGCTAATCTTCGAGTCATGCTCATGTATTGTTTCTACTTCGCGAATTTCTGCGTCGAGCGACATTTCCTCTCGTTTGTTTTCCGCCGTCGCCTCCAACATCTTTAGCTCGTGGGCGTTGTCTGCTTTCTTTTGAAAATAGTCCATGACTTTTGGTAGAAAACTTGTGGCAAAGCCAAGCGCGGACCCAATAAGAGTAAACATCAAGCACCTATCATATAGCCAGCAACGCACCCGAGAACAAACGCAGCCCCGAATGCCGACACTACGGCCAGAGCACACTTACCGTGCTTCTCACGATACTCAATTAATTTGCTGATAATTCCATCTTCGCAATGGCATAAAATCTTTTTCATCTTAATTCCTTACACAGTTAGATAGCCGGGTGTTTCCCGTTGTGGATGTGTTCTAATTTCTTAACTCGATCTTGCAGAGATGGAAGGGTTTGCACCTCTAGTGTAGATAAACGAACTGCGTGGTTCTCAGTCTCCCGTGTTGCTCTCCTCAATTGCTCTGGAGAATTAATTTCCCGAAGTACATCAGTAGCTTTTCTTATGTTCTCAGTTGTCATGTTGTTTGCGTCTAAACCAGCGTCAAGCGAGGCAACCTTTTTAACTAAAACTTCTATTCCTTTTTCAATCTCAGCGACTTTCTGCCGGACCACCACCATGGACGCCACGACTGTACAGAGCGCGGTGCCTAACGAAAAAAGCATACGAAAATCAAGCTCCATATGTAGCTCCGATACTTATACAGGCTTTAAAGAATTTCTTCGACAGTCAGCGTTGTTTTCATAACACCACCGAGTTGTCTGCCACTACTAAGCGCGTTCGTTCGCACGTTGGCACTGCTGACTGGGCCAATCCTAAGTTTAAATGTTGTGCTTCCGGTCGAGCCCGACGCCATTTCATGTTCTAGCGTGAGCTGGTTTATTTGATTGTCGCCCTGCACCGCCGTGGCAACCGCAGCCAGTGCATTAGCCGTGGTGTCTTGGAATAGTCCGAGTATGGTGGCGATTGCTCCGTTCACCGAAAACGGGCACTGCGCCCGAATGCGGAGTCGGCTACTCGCGCTCAACCGCGTTATCGCAACTGTTAAAATTTCATCACCCTCGGTTTTTTGAGGAATGGTATCGTCTAAAACCATCAATGTCGTCGCTAGTTGTGTGGCCGTATTTTCTGCGTAGGCACGAGTGACAATACCCGCGCCAAGTTTAGCAGCCGTCACAGCACCTGCACCAAGTTTAGCAGCCGTCACAGCACCGTCATTTATCTTGACAGTCGTCACCGCGTTTGATGCTATTTTATCCGCAGTCACATTTGCGTTTAAAATATTGACTGTCTTGACTTCGTTGTCGCCGATTACCGAAGATGTTACTTTCGTGGTCGCCATTATTTTCTCCTAAGCCGCTGGGCCCCATTGAACCGAATTGATATCGTCTCCGGCGTCATACATGCAGACATGCAGCCGAAAAGTTGCGCTGCTGTTGGTCCCGGAAAATGTTTGAATAACCGAAAAGTTGCCGTCACCGCCCGTATCGTACTCAAGCGTCCAAACCTCACTTGCGCGTCTAATCCTCATAACATCGTTTACGTCGGGCATATCAACTGTGCCATCTAACGTGCCGCCACTATATACATTTAAATTAGTGGATGATGTTGCTTGCCACCAGTAAGCGTTGTTCGTTCCCATCGAGCCCATGTTGCCGTTTAAGGCGGAACCGCTCCACGATGCCGTGGGTTCGGCATTATTAAAGACGCCAGCCGCACCTTGACTGTCGGGAATGTCAGTTTTCCAAGTTACATCAAACGCCATATCTGAAGAAAACGTGTCCACAGAGCGGATACCGTTGTTTGACCCCGCAGTCTTGCCCTCGATATGTGCGCCATTGAATGTGTGGGTGGAGGTCGAATCCCCCCACTCACCAATAGACGACTGCGTAAATGTGAAACCGCCGCCGCCAGAACTACCCGCGCCAAACCCGATCAATTGCGTGGTCTGTAGCATTAGAAATTATCTCGTAAGTGCTTTTGGAACGCGGCTACATCAAGCGCACTTTTACTTTCTAATGCGCGGATGCGGTTCTCTTGGTCCATCGCTAGTTTGAAAGCGACAGTGATAGGCGATGAATATTGTGCATCTTTGCTCGCGACAATTTCAGAGTCGCTTAGAGCCGCCGCTTCATAGCCTTCAACGCGCTTTGCATCGGTGGACACGGCCACTGACAAATCACTTAAATCAGGCTGAGCAACTGTTGCATTTAGCTTATGCGTTGAGGCGTCATATTCGGGCGCATCCTTTTTTTCTAGCTCGATCCACACAACCGATTTATTTAAGACACGTTCTAACTTGTCCTCTGTTCGGCGTTTTAAAACGTTGCCTGTGGTCCTATCAATTTTTACCCATTTAGTCATCAGCTGTCCTCTCCCGCCGTAAGCGTGTAGAAAATTTGTATGCCCAAAAGCACCGCGTCTTCGGTCATATTATCGGCGCTGACATCTCGAAATACTCGGAAAAATGTTAGCGTATCGTCGGCCACAGACGCTATTGTAACAGCCCCGCTTTCCGCACTTACAGCAATATCTTCCACAGCACCTGATGTGGCTTCCGTTACAACAACAGCAGTGCCATAGGCTTGGTCGATAGAGGCATCATCCGCCACTGACAACCCTTGCAAGCCCCAGGATACGGTGTCGCTCCCGTCTGTCGCAGCGGCATCAGTTACGGCGCTGAAAGCTCGAAAAGTAACCGTGCCTGCGTTCCAACCCTTTGGAAACGCTACAGAAAATTGTGCATGTTCATCACTTGCACCATCGAATAACAAGCCCATTATGTCAGGACGGCCCGAAGTCGTTACGTGATCGGTCATCGCGGAACAACCGTTTGAGCTTTCGGGCCTCATTGCACCCGCTGGCACATAGATTGTCTGCTTGCCGATTACGCCGCCTTTTGCGGATAATAAGTTGCCAGTGGAACTAGAAAATGCGGTCAAAGCAACCGGATCAGTTGACCCATCACCGACAACAATAGCTCCATCACCAAGCGCCGTCATCGCTGTGACCGCTCCGGTTCCGCTGCCTAACAACACCCCGCCATCGGTGAGGCTCGTTGCGCCGGTCCCGCCTTGTGCTACCGACAACGCGGTAGTTAGTCCCGACAAGCTAGTAATATCGGAGTTTGCGCCTTTTACCGCCTTTAAGTCAGCGTACGCCTTGATGCTCTGCTGGGTGCATAATTTTGTGGCACTATTGCTGGCCATATTATCTTCGTCTAAGCAATCCGAGATGTTAGCCGTAGACGGAAAATCTATATTGTTGGAATTTAAATCAAGGTCGCCGCCAAGCTGAGGACTCGAATCGTCTGCTAGGCTGGCTAATCCGCTTCCTGTATCGCCGGTTCTTACGAACAGAACGCTCATTGCATTACCGTCTGTAAAAGACCCACCACTGGCTACGTGACTAACGGGCAGTTTACTGTAAGTTGAAGCACTAGTAACTGCGCCCGTAATGCTGAAAATAGCGTAGTTTGTGGGGTTTGCAATTTCGACTAAGTGTATAGAGCCCCGGTACGATGTAGTTGTGCTATCATCCCATGTGTCAATATAGCTATTTAGATTGACACTATTTGCATCGACATCGTCGAGGTATAATACAGACGCGCTGGCCACTGTTCCATTATTCAAAAACACTTTTCCAACGCCCTGATCAGCGTCTGTGGTTGTGCTTTCAAAATTGTATTCTACACCGCCCTGGCCTCGCGGACCTTGTATTCCTTGCGCTCCCGCCGCTCCGGTCGCTCCGGTGGCTCCCGTCGGGCCAGATTCTGCCAGCGCCTCACCATGTACGACCTCAATATTATTTGTGCCTGACGGCGGTGCGGTAGAAAAAGTTAAAGTAGTGCTTGATACACTAAATGTTGAGTGAGCTTGGTGTACACCATCGATAAAAACTTGACAGTTTTCCTCGCGGCCAGGATTAACGGATAAAGTAAAGTTAGTTGTAGAAGCGTTGCCACTAAATACGTCTACCGTTCTGTTAATGCTGGCAGCTACTGTCGTAAGCGAGGACGAGGTAACAACTTTTGGATTTCCTGAACTGTCAAAGGCGAAAACATTATTAGCACGATCAACCGAGCTAGGAATATCCCCAATAGAACCCTCAGTAATTGATACTTTTAAAGAGCGGTCTAGGTCATCTTGCTGTTGCAAGTCAATCATGGTCAACTTATCAAAAGCGGTTTCCTGAACGTCAGGAAAGTATCCTCCTTGGTTATCTAAATCGGTCTGCTGCTCTAGCGTAAGAACCCTTTTAATAGTAATAGTTTCAGTAGAAGGTAAAGGAGTGCTGCCATCCGCAGGGTATTTGATAGAGCCCGTCGCCGGAAACGTCGAAATATCTAAGCTCCAGTTAGTAGCGCCAGCGCCCTCTGTTCGTACAGTTTCTATCCCCGTAGCCGTCACCTTAGT
>Ga0209337_1001264_pt1 | contig 19406 bp, 30 predicted proteins | sample LinPmetageLP53_FD_184044 | JGI IMG/M metagenome (GOLD analysis project Ga0209337, IMG submission 184044) | Marine viral communities from the Pacific Ocean - LP-53 (SPAdes) (version 2) | ecosystem: Environmental > Aquatic > Marine > Oceanic | place: Pacific Ocean | collected 2010-02-08 | reverse complement strand
ACTCCATTTACATATTGATAAGATGTACCTCCAGAAAGTTTCCATACTATATGTTGCCAAGCTGAAGGATCACGATAAACTCCACTACTAACATTATAATTAGCATCTGCTGACGAAGAACGTAATTGTTGTTCATAGTAATACATTCTAAATCTAGTACTTTGATTACCACTTGTACCTGCATTTAATAGAGCCATTTCACCTTGGTAATTTGCTAGAGTACCTGATTGTTTAATCCAACAACTAAAAGTCCATGTCTGTCTATTACCTGCACTTCCGGGTGTCCATTTTAAATAACCAGAATCCCATCTAAAACTTTTGTCTATTTGATAATCATAAATAGTACTACCACCACCACCAGCAGCACCGGCAGCTCCTGCTATCATTTGATTACTTAGTAATCCCATGTGCTAAGCAATCGTTTTTATGTCAAGAGTTATTACTGATTGTATGGCTGTAGCAGTTTGAACAATATAATCTAATCTATCAATTGAATTAGCAGCTGTACTTAATGTTGGTCCAGTACCACCAGCAAATTTCCAGTTAGTTCCATAGGATAATGTACGTGAGCCTGTACCATCTTGCACAATAAATATAGAACCTGATTGTGAGATACCGGGATTAGTAGGATTATCTAAAGTTCTATTACCTGCAAGAGTTACTTGAAAATTATTATTTAATGCTAGGTTAGTAGAAATATTTGCAGCATCAGTTAAAGTAGTAACAGCTCCTACTTGAGCTGTGCTAAAAGTTTGAGTTTCGTTGGTTACAGCTCCTACGGAAGCATGGTAACTTGCAAGGTATCGTGCTCTGGTTGTCATATCTTTTCCTAACTAAATGCTAATTGTGGTGCACCCAACTGTATTGAGTCTACTGCTTTTACATAATAAGGTAAAACATCAACTGATGCAGCTGCTGTACTTAACGTAATTCCAGCACCACCTACTGTTTCATAATCTGTTCCAAGAGATAATGTTCTACTACCTGTACCATCTTGAACCAAAACTATAACTCCTGATTGTCCTACATTTTCTGTAGTAGGATTAGTAAAAGTAATGTTACCTCCTAGAGTTACTATAAAGTTTTGATAAGTATCATAATTAAAAGTAAAAGCTCCGGTTTCTGTAGAAGATACAGTATATCCTGCTTGAGCTTTAACCCATACATTGTTAGTATCATTCTTTGCAAGAGTAGAATTATCAGCTAACTTAGTAAGAGCAATACTTGCATTTGCATTAACAGCTACATTCATTAATGTTCCTGCACTAACTTTTACATTAGTAACAGCACCTGTTGCTAACTTAGGTGTAGTAACAGCACCATCAGCTATTTGACTAGATGTTACTATTGCATTAGCTGGTCCATTACCAAGGTATGACATTATGTTATCTCCAGTATTGACATTACAACATCAACAGAAGAAGCTGTGTCTGATGTTACAAATATTCCATCTCCTGTTTCTAGTACAACTTTCTGATCACCACCTATTACTATCAAAGAACCTCCTGATGGTATAGGTGCAGTCTTAACTAAAGCTGTATCAGTAGCTCCATCATTATGATCACATGTAACATAAATGGTACTAGCTGTAATGTTTGCTAAAGTTAATCCTATAATAGTTGTTTGTGTAGCAGAAGCAACTGTGTAATTTCCTACTCTTGTGTCACTTGTTCCTACTGCTTGTGATGTTTTATTTTTAAATGTATTTGCCATGTTATTATCCTAGTGCTATTGCGAGAGCTATAATTTCATCCGTTGTAGCTATCCCTGTTAAGTTTGAACCATTACCATAGTAGTTAGCAGCTGTAACATTACCAGACATAGTTAGTCCTACTCCAGATACTTGTCCTGTGAATACAGCTGTTCCTCCACTTAAAGTATTTGCTGTTGCAGAAGCTAATATAGAAGATGATACTACAGTTAATTGATTTACTGTAAAGGATGCTGCAGATGTACCTGCTGGTACATTAGTAAGATTAGAACCATCTCCCCAATATGCAGCTGCTGTTACATTTCCTACTACTGTTATACCGAGTGAAAAATTAGTTTGATTACCAAAAGTTTTATTTATAAATATATCTGTTGTTGATACACCTGCTAGTTGTGTACTACTTACAGGCATACTTGCTACTACATTACCACTAAAGGCTGAATGAGCTGGAGCTTGTAATCTTGCATAATGAGCATTACCAGTTTCACAATATAAATCTATATTTGCTGGTGAACCACTATCTGTTTTTACTTGTATACTACCACCTGCTACAAAAACATCTCCACCAATAGATGCAATAGCATTTACTGCCAGAGCTGTAGTAGAAGTTTTAACTCCTACATTAAGATTGTTTAGATTTAAATCTGTACCACTTGTAGGTAAAATAATACCTGTTAAGTTAGCACCACTTCCCCAGTATGCTGTTGCTGTTACATTTCCACTTACCACTAAACTAGATGCTGTGGCAGAAGCTAATACAGAAGATGATACAGCTGTGAGTTGATTAACTGTAAATGCTGCTACAGATGTAGGAGCAGTTGGTAAGTTAGTTAAATTAGAACCATCTCCCCAATATGCAGATGCTGTAACATTACCACTAACTACTAAACTACTTGCAGATGCTGAAGCTAATGCAGAGGAAGATACTGCCGTTAGTTGATTAACTGTGAAAGCTGCAACAGATGTTGAAGCACTTGGTAAGTTAGTTAAATTAGAACCATCACCCCAGTATGCAGTTGCTGTAACATTACCATTAATTCGTGCATTGTGATTAACTTGTAAGCCATCTCCTGTGCCTGTTAATTCTAATGAAGTAATAGTTAATGCATCTGAAACTTTTACAGTACCACTTACATTTGCTGTTGTTGTTGTAGCTGCATCTACTGTTATCGTAATTCCGTTACCAGCAGTTATACCACTCATTGTACCACCAGCACCAGAAGGAAGATTAATTAAATGTCTACCATCTCCATAATAAAATCCTGCACTTACTTGTTGAGTAAAGGTTGCACTTGCTCCTACAACCATAGTTCCACTTACTTTAGAACTAAAGTTTGCAGTTGCTCCACTAACATTACCAGTTACATTACCAGTAAGATTACCAGTTACATCTCCATTTACATCTCCAGTTAAATCTCCAGTTACATCTCCTACTACATTACCAGTTACGTTTCCTGCTACATTACCAGTTACATTACCAGTAAGAGCTCCTCTAAAACCTCCAGTAGCAGATACTTCATTAATAAAAGTTGCTCTGTTTCCTGTAAGAGTTTGTGCTACCCAAAGATCAGTTACAGATAAATTAGTTACAGACATATTTGCGGTAACTACAGCACTAACAATGATTCCATATCTGTCAATATTAAGACTATGCATAGGACCATAAGTCGCAGAAGTTACTCCACTAATCTGTAAAGAAATATTACTGTTACCTGCTTGTCCTGCAGTATTAGTAATAGAAAGTGGAGCTGTAGTAGTAAATTGTCTACCATAAGGTAAACCACTAACCATAGCAACATATCCTGTTACACCAGTTAAATCTGTTATAGCATTAATAGCAGAGGCATCAGCAGTAATTGTTGTACCATCTAATTGAAAAGCACCTGAAATATTAAATGTAGAATTAGAAAGTTGAATAGCAGAATTGTTTCCAAAACCATCTTGAACATTTTGTAGAGTGCTACTTACTCCTGTTGAACTAACCTTAAGTAGTCCACCATAAGTATTTGCAATTTTAGTACCGGTTAGTGTTGTCATTCTTTAGCTCCAAACTTTCTTTATCATACCACAGGTTAGACGAGATTCCAATCATTAGTTTGGTCTTCCCAATTCATTGTAGCATTCTCCCATGAAATATTTCTATCAGCATTGGAAGGTGGTCGAGGGTCATTCACAGGTACTTCTGGAGTTATTACAGGAGAATAGTTTAAAGGATTGTTTTGAATATTCCACATACCATCCCAACATTCAGGACATACCTTTGTATTATAACTAGTCTTTTGTAATGTGTGTAATTTATATCCAAAACCACATTGATCACAAATTCCCGGTGTACGAGAGTTACCACCCATTACGTAATGTAACCTAATCTAGGTACTATTCTCAAATCAGCTCTTTGACTATCGGCTTCAAAGGCTGTTGTAAATGTTTCTTCATAGTTAGCTTTTAACATCATAATTCTATCGCCCGGAGTATTAGGTCTTTTCATTGATAAGTAATAAGCTAATCCATTAATAAGACAGGGTAAGAATCTAAAAGGAACATCAGCATTTTGAATAGCACTCTTGGTAATATCATACAGCCTACGGACTCTATAGTATCTAAATGTATAAGTCTGAGTATTATCAGGCACAGGCCAGAAGTGTACTGAAACTGTATTCAATCCTCTGAGTGTAGCAAACTGTACTGGTCTTCCTGTTGTAGTCTTATCTACAATAGCTTCATACTCATTGTAAGATATACGAGTTAATTGTAAATCATTACCAGCAGCAGAAGCTCTCAGATAACCATCAAGTATATCTACTGTTGATGGATCTAAAGTTAGAGAGGCCTCATTAAAAGTTAATGTATTTGTTTGTAGATCAGTAGCCCATAGAAGAACACCACGATTCTGCCAGTCTGTTAGTAAAAGATTTAAACTACGTCTTGCACTACGACTATCATATCCTGTTTGTGGTTGACCACCGGCAAGCTCGAAAGCTTCCTCAATGATCTCATCCACATAGAAATCTAAATTAAATGCATTAGTACTTGATGTAGCCATTACTATTTCCTAAGCTTTACGTCTGTTAATCTTACCTTTTTTAACCATCTTAGAACCTGACCTACCATAAGATTCATTTCTTGAATTTGCTAATTGCTTTGCAGTTCTTTTCTTTTTAACTCTCATTGCAATTGATTCATCTTTACGAGCATTATATCCTTGTTTCTTTTTACCTACTACTTTAGCCATTTTACTTTTTCCTTTGTTAATTAATTGTTGTCCTATATTAGGTCTACTGATTGCCATTACCTATTACGCATACGAGCTGGCATACTAACTTTACCACCGGCATTATACTTTACTTTACCACCGGCAGTATACTTTTGTTTAGCTGGTCCACCTCTGTTCATCTTTACAACAGAAGGTCCTGTACGAGCAGCACCATAACCTTGTCCGGTTGGTCTTGCTATGGTATCAGGAAAAGAATCTAGTTTAAGTTTTTCTCCTGCACCTGTTCTAGCTTCCTTGGATGATTTAAAATTATTCTTAAGCATTATATTTTTCCTCCTTTATAAAATGATGATACTATTTTACCACCCTTAGCTTTACTAAATAAGTCATCAGAATATTTTTTATCTCTAGCTTCATTTTCTTCAAATAATAATGGATCATCTTCAGGATCAATTTGATGCATATATTTTCTTGATAACCTACTAAGTTTATTAGCTGCTTTATCTAGAATTTTATCTGTCCAGCCTTTTTGTTTTTGTGACATTATATTTTTCCTCCTTTATAATATGAAGCTACAAGTTTAGAACCTATAGAGCCACCTTTATTAAAAATTTTTTTCTTTGGGTTAGCTGGTATTTGATCTTGCAATAAAAAAGCAGGACCTACTTTTACTTTTCTTCCCATCTTTTTTAGTGCTTCTTTCATTAACTTAAAGTTATCAAGTCTTCTTTCTATTGATTTAGGTTGTTTACCTTTATCTAATTTATTAAGTTCTTTTTTAATTGCTATATTTTCATGTCTTATTTGTTTAGATGTGGGATAACCTTTACGTCCTTGTATTTTTCTAATAGAACTTTTTTTTAATTTTTTTTGTTCTGGAGATAATTTATCATACATTATTTTTCCTTAAAATGATTCATACAAAGATGCAACTAATCCACCACCAGAAAATCTAGCAGAGCCTGTATTATTTTTTGGTTTCTTTCTTGTAACTGGTCTATCAATTACTCTAACTTTTTTATTCATTGGGTTTCTATGTGGAGCTAATACCAATTTAGTTTTAGGAGCTGTCGTTCCTCTTTGATAACTTCCTTTACCTACTTTCTTTCTACGTGGACCTGTATTTTTATTTCCCATAAGAGCACCGGGATTTTGATTACGTCCTGTATTAATAGTTATCTTTAATGCAGAATCTTTATTATCTTTAGAATAATCTACATTAGAAATATTTTCTAAATCAGAAGATAGATCAGGAACTTGAGGACCTATACCTTTATTTCCTGTATTTTTTTTAACTTTAACTGTTCTATCATTAAGTCCTTTATTACCATCTTGATATTCTCCTAGTTTATTGTTAGGATTTCCTTGAGATAGTAATGTACGTAAACCTTTTGATGTATAGTCTTGATTAGTAAAACCACCATCTTGTGGCATACCTACTTGTTTAAGATTATGAGCATACTTAGATTTTTTCATAGGAGTTTTTTTAACAGGAGCTGCTTTAAGAGTAGGTTTTTTTCTAATTTCTTTTAAAGAATTTCTTGGTCCACCAAGTCTTCCTTTTTCTACACTTCTTAATGAAGTTCTTTTCCCTGTCATTTGTGGTTTAGGTGGATTATTAAATGAAGTCTTTTTATTATTTGGTAATCCCCTGTATGCGCTAGTAGCCATATTAGCTTCCTCCCTTTTGTACTGTGTCAGGAGTTCCTGCTGGACTCCAGTTATCTTGCATTGTATTAGTTCTTGAACGTCTAGCTCTGTTACGAGTTCGTGCTGCTTCTGTTGCATAGTTTTGTTGCCATGCTTGTAGTACTGTATAATCTTTCATAAAGTATGTAGCCTCTATCATAGTAGCATCAAACAATAATGATGGACAGAAGTCTGTTAAATAATTTGATTGTGTTGATGAGGTTAGTGTAGTCAGATTAGTTTGATAAGCTATCTCTGCATCAAGAGTTGCTGAAGGAGTAGGAGCTATTTTAATCTGTGTATTACTTTTAAAACCATAGTACCTAGGTGTACCAACAGAAGCTTCAACAGGCCAGTAGTCCACTACATAGTCATACTCTCTCTGTAATAAAGAACCTTGAGAACCAGCAGTATTTACTACTAGTCCTTTTACTAGTTGTGTACCAGTTGGTACTGTTATAAAAGGATTGTTAATACTTACTGCAATACTTACGTAGCTAGTTAAACCAATATCATCTATGTCCCCAAGTATTCTTTCTTGAGCCCTACCCACCATATTAGGAAGCTGACTAACAAACTCTGTAGCTTCATTCTCTGTGGTTGCGATAACTGAACTTACTAATGCAGTATAATTCATTTAACTATCCGTAATAAATATAGGTACGTGATTTAGGATCAGAAGTAGAAACAATAACTTCAGTTCCATCTACTGCTACACTTACCATTGTCATCGAAACTTTTCCATTTACTCTAATACCCAAGGCATCAAAATAAATTGTATCACTTTGATTAACAACAGTAATAGGTTGTTCTATTATTGTTCCTGATACATCAGCTAATCTTATTATTGTATTAGCTGTAGAACCAGCATAACCAAAACCTCTTATACGAGTATCTATAATAGACACACCTGTTTGTAAGTCTACCATATTCATGCCGCCAGCTGTTGAAACTTTATAGCTTGCAAAAGCACTTCTAATATTTGTTGCCATCTTTTACTCCAATTGTCAGGGGAGAAAATTACTCCTCCCCTATTATAAACTAAACTTAATACTTATGGAAATTAAGTTGTTGGAGCAGTAACAACATCCACTACATTATTAAAGTTACGTCTTTGTAGATAATCAATTACTACATACATTCCACCAGTAGTACCTGCAGTACCTGCTGGAGTATGTGTACAAATTATTCTTTGATCAGTTGCACCTGTGTCAGTCCATGCTGATGTATTAGCAGTAGTTCCACCTATATTGTGAAAACCAATTGTACCACCTATAGCAGCATTTGCATCAACATATAAATCAATATCACCTGCAGTACCTATATCAAAAGTATCAGATGTTCCTGAATTAAATATTGCTGTTACATGTCCATGCATTGCAGTAATCATACTACGTGCTGGAATAACAACAGTTGTAGATACAGTAGTATCACCAAGTGATACAAAGAAAGCTTGAGAGCTTTGTACCCAACCTATGTTTTTAACGTCTGTTCCTACTGAGGTACCAGTAGTTTGTGAAATAGAACCCGTTCTTAATGGTCCTGAAAAAGTTGTATTCGCCATGTTATTTCTCCTGTCGTGGCTAATGTCAGCTTTCGCTGTCAGAAGTAATTATTAAAAAGGGGAGAGTTCGAACCTAATCCTATTAAGTTACTCTCCCCTGTAGTCTAAAGGTTAACTACCTTGTGATCCAAAGTAACCTCTCCAATCAGACCAACCGAAAGAATATCTTTCTCTAGCCTTGTATCGTAGGTTGCCTGTATCAAAGTCAGGTAACATTTGTGTTTGCAATGGTGTTCTGTTAAACATTTTAGTTGCGTTAGGGCAATCTGTTTTTAAGAACCATGCATCCGCATCGCTGAATCGTTTATTAACGAAGTAACCATTAGGTACTAGACCTCCATGATTAATTGCATTAATGTCATTATCAGCAGTACCCGGTCTGTAAGGACTGTCTAATAGACGAGCAGCTGCAAACTGATTGTGTGGTGCAATGTGAATTGACAATGCATTTGTACCAATCAAAATGTTTCTGTCGTCTTTAGCAGTTTGTACAGATACTAAACCTGACTCAAGTGATGCTTCAGATAAGTCAGTTGTACCATTAGTAGCTATCAAATTACTTTGATTTCCACCACCAATAGTAGGGTGAGCAGCAGAGAATAAAGGAACTCCATCTCCACCACCATAAAGTACGTTGAATCCTTGATTGAAAACATCAGCACCTTTTACTTGTTTAGTATTTGCCATCGCTCTTGCAAGACCTCGTGCACGAAGTTTAGAGAATGTATCATAAAGATTATCCTCCATAGCTTCTTCTGTTACACTAAAGGCTAATGCAATTGTTTCTGCAGTATACCTTGCTGTATATGAATCCTGAGCGGTATCATATTGTACAGCAGCACCTTCGTTTTTAACTGGAGCTGAGCCAAAGCCTGTGAAGAGTACTTCTTCTTCAAATGCTCTGTCTGAGTTTTCCATTTCAAACAATGGTGTTAATTCATCCACAACTTCTCCGTATTCCATGCCAAATATAGCATTTAATCCGGGAACAAGTTGCTTCGCAATACTAGCTCTATTAATAGCAGCCATGTTATTTCTCCCTTTCTATTATACTATTGTCTGTGCACGAAGTGCATGGTGGATTAATTCTACTTCCAATGACGGATAAGCAGAAGCTTGGGTATTTCCCGGGACTCCTTCATATGCAATAGGACGTAACAAAGCTGTTGCGCCTGTTTTACCTGAACTAGCATCTAATGAGCCATTACTTTGACCTGTGATAGTAGAACCTGTGCCTATGTTAGCTTCATAATTAAGAGTCATTAAGTTTTGTGCTGAAACAGCACCATCTGCTTGCACAATAAATGTAGCAAATGGATCATCACATACATAGCCTATAGCTTGTGAACCTGATAATACAGCTGTTGAAGCTGGCCAATAAGCTGACCATGTTGGTGTTCCATTAGCTGCTGTATATTGACAGCCTTGGAATACTCCGATAGGTGGTGAAGCAGAATTATTTCCTGCTGCAAGAATGTTTAAATTTCCTGCTGCAACTTCTACAAGAGTACCAGTATACATTGATGTGGCATAACCACTAGCAATATTATACATGTTTGTTCCTGTAGAGTTGGAAGCACTTCCCCATCTTCGAGACGGAACTAATCCGTTTGGTGATGCAGTATCTGACATCGTTATCTCCCTCGTGTGGTTAGTTAGTTACAAAAAAAATTACAGTACTAAGACGAAAACTTTGGCTGTCTTCCTACTGTAGTCTTACTCTTGCTACTATTTGAAATAGGCATTCGAGAATCATTGTTTGACATCAATTGCTGATTTACAGCATCCATCATACCATCTGATTTCTCTTGATAATACTTATTTCTGGCTTCTGCTTGTCCTTTGGCTATCTTGGCAAGGGCGACATCCCCTCGAACAACGCAGTTTTCATAGCGACCTTTGTCTATCACGAGAGACGTTGGTAACATTTCCGGAACTTCCTTTGGGTCTACAAACTCGTAACCTTGTTGTGTTTTTCTTCCCACATTTTTATAGTCATCATCTCCTTTTAAAGATATACGTATCCAACGTAGTGCCAGTCCTTGGCTTAAAAAGCGATCATAAACTTCATCTGGAATATCTAACAGATTAGGTTCTTCGTATACATACTCTCTAGTTTGTTCTTCTCTTGTTTCCGTATTACGTGATGTTTTCATTTTTTGCACCCTTCTATCCACGATCAATGTTAGTATACTCACCTGAAGATTCTGACTTTCTCTTCTCGGCTGCATACCTCTCTAAAGGTATATTCCACTTCTTAGCAAGGGCTACGTCATCTTGTGTTAACTTAACCTTCTTACTTTTAGAAGTAGGAGGAGTTCGTGAACTTCCTGCTACTACCTGTCGAGGGGCCTTCTCCGGTAGACCCTCCCCGAATTTATGAGGGAAATTAACTTTCATTCGATTGTCAACTTCATCATAAAACTCTGATGAACTAGGATCATATCCTTCTTGCTTCAGTTGAGCATCTATAGCTAATGCTGAAGCTGTCATGATTTGATCTTGTCCAAACCAATTGTTATCTGGCTTCTTACTCCACTCTATTGCCACCGGATCAAACTCTTGTTGTTGGTTAGCTTGAGGTTGGGCTTGAGCTTGCATCCCTTGAGATGGTGGAGCTTCTTCTATTTCTTTCTTAACACGTTCCAGATGACTCTTATCTTTACTAATATCATTTAAGTCTACTTGTGCTTTTGATATTGCTTCCTGAGAAGCTAACATCTTTTCTTTATTGCCACTATCATAGGCATCTAGATAACTTTGTTTTGCCATCTCTAAGTGCTGTTGAAGTAACTTTTCATTACTGGTATTAGCAGTCTCTCGAAGATTTAGAGTACCTTGAGTCATTTCTGATTGTTGTTTCTCTAAAGCTTCTATACGTGCTTGAGCTTTTATTAAAGCTTCTTCACGTTCTTTTCTTTGCTTAACCAGATGTTGTATTCTTTTAGAAGCACCATCAGTATCAATACCTTCTAACTCTGGTATTTCTTTCTTAGGTTCTTCTTTTACTTCTTCTTTTTCTTCAACAACTAATTCTATTTTTTCAATAGGTTCTTCATTCTCTACTTCAAAAGCTACTTCTTCTTTTTCTTTGGAGGATTTAGAAGTATCTATTTCGCTCCATTGTTCTTCTTCTGCCATTTTACTCTCCATAGTTTGCGAACACTAAGATTACGCATAGTTATTTTATAACATACAATATAGACTTAAGCAACTAAGTTAATGCTTGTATCCAATACTGATGGGTCTTTTATTGTCATTAACACTTGATCATCATATATTAATAACATCTTCACACCTTGATAAACAAACTTAGTACCAGTTAATTTACCATAGCATACATAATCTCCTTCTTTACACCAAGGTCCAGTAGGAAATTTAGATTCATCTCCGTAAGATAAGTCACCTGTTTTTAAAACTCTACCTACAGTTGTAAGATAAGAAAGGTCATCCTGTAATTTACTAGGAATAATAATACCACCCTTAGTCTTTTTCTTTGCAGTAACAGGTCTTATTAAGATATGAAAACCGGGAATGCTTGGAAGTTCTTTTGGGTCAGCTACTTCTTCTTCACTTATCCAATCATCATTAGTTATAGAACCACCTAGATTAGGATTCATCATTAAATTTCTTCTCCTTCTTCAGTCTGCCATTTAATACCATTTTGTTTTTCTTTGTGCTGTTCAGGATCTACATCTGGTATTATCTTCCACTCAGTATCTTGACGAGTTGTCGGATCACAGCTTCCATAAACAATTTTTATATCTTCAGGCTTATCTACATTAAAATCTATAAGGTCATCATAGTAAGGACCTACTTTAGTTTTGAATGTAAGAGATAACATTCTCTCACAATTCTCTGAACTTAAATCTTTAGAGTAAGGTGCACTTTCAAATCGAGTACACTCCCCATTAAAACAGATGAGGAGTATAGCTACATGAAATAATTCAAGCATTAAAATTTAAACTCTTGTTCAAAAAATATAATACCATCATCATCTATGTTAGTATTAAACTGATTCATATCTTTACCAGTTTCTCTATCCCAACCAAATTTAAAAGTATTACCACTTACTTGTTTATATTTTCCAAACAATCTCATTTTACTTTTTTCATCTTCGTCCATGTCAAAATAATATCTGTAACCTGCTGACCAACCCGGAAGTGTACTGTATCCATTATTTACTTCTTGTGCTTCTGCTTCAACAGAAGGCTTCATAAATACAACACCACCAATTATTATTCCAGCAATTATTACAATCGCTATCCAAAAAATTTTAGTCATCTTCTATCCTTTTTTTTATTATTGTTATAAGCTTGTCCTTCGATAGTTCAATACCACTTATAGTACCAACAATCTGCTTATAATGGTTATAGTCTTCTATTGCTCCTGATGCAAGCATATCTTTTAAGTATTCTTTTTCTTTATCAAAAGCATCTTTAATCTCGTCAAACATATCCATTAAGTTTTAGCTTTTTTCTTAGCCGTTGCACTTAACTCTTTTAAATGAAACAACTTTACAGAAGTCGGTGTATGGGTCTTTCCTGTATGAAGAGAACCATCTGCCATCTTATGGCTCTTACCTTTAAATAAAGTTCCATTTTTTTTATAATGATTAACACCTTTCATGTTTTTTTCCTTTTCTTTTTATTTTTCTTTTTATCCATGGCTATAGCTACAGCTTGCCTTTGTGGATAACCTGCATCAATAAGTTCTTTAATATTATAGTTAACAGCTTCTTTACTTTTACCTGTCTTTAAGGGCATCAGAATTTTCCACTTCACTAATTTTAATTAAGTTATCAATAGCTCTTTCAGCTTGCTTCTCATCTTTTTCATCTCCTTGCTTCTCAGCATCAAGAGCAAGACGAGCAGCTAACTCAGCATACTTAGTACTTATTTCAGTATTCTTTACTTCAAGTTTACCAGCTGCATCCAAAGCTTTAATAGCTACTTCATCTTCTTTAAGATTAACTTCACGATCTTTAATAGCTAAAGTTGCTGCATCTTTCGCTGCATCTATCTCTACTCTTTGTTCATCCAGTTCAATACGTGCTTTCTCATTCAGTAACATTTGTTGTTCAGGAGATACAGCAGCTTGCATATTCATATTAGCTTGAGCAATTTCTTGTGCAGCTTGAGCCATAACCATTTCCATAGTTTGTGGATCATTAGCAACACCACTTGCTTGTACCATACCACCAAGTTGTTCTTGGTACTGTAGTAGTATATGTTCACGTATGTTAGCTTCAAGAAGAGGTTTACCCTGAGCCATTAAAGGATTACCACCTATTGCAGGGTCTTCCATGAATGCAGTCTTAAAGATAATATGTGCTTTATGATTCTGTCCCGGATAAGCTTTAATAGGTTGTCCTTGACTTAGTGCCATGATATCACCCATTGGATCTCTTGGTTCTGCTTTAGGTTCCGGTGGCATAACTTGTTCTAGATTAGGAAAGTTTAATGCTAGTAATACTTCACGATACAAAGCTCTTGTATCAAAAGTACCCGGAGGTGTTTGTTGTGCCAGAGATAAAGCCATTTGACTTAAGGCTGCTCTATGTGCACTACTTGGTATGTTAGGATCAGATACCGGTGATACATCTATTCTACCATCAAAGTCTTGTTTAAATATAGACATGTCTCCACCTATAACTTCGTAAGGATAGTTAGGTGGTAAGAAGTCATAATTAATTTGTGCCAGTAACTGGAACTCATCTTTCTGAGACTTGTGTAATCTTTTATGAATAGCTGTAAAGAACTTACTACTTGCCTCTATCAGAGCCATGGTAGTACCTACTGGTCCTGCATTTGTTGAATCTGCTATAACTTGTTCTGTAGAATCAGCAAACTTACCACCAGTCTTTACAACAAAGTCCATCATAGCCATAAGAGTTTGTGATGGTTCTTTGTAGGGTAAAGGTATGATAGCTTTACTTAGGTCAATGCCGGTAGCTTCTACCTCCTTGAACTCACCCGGAGCTATAGGAGCATTGTCTCCAACCATTCTAACACCTCTTGCCTTGAAGCCACCCGGTAGATTAGCAAACTGACCAGCATCTACTAGTGATCGCATGGCAGTTGTTGCTGTCATAGTTAAGTTACCAAGGAAATGTATAAGGCCTAGACCATAGAAACCAAAGCCCGGTACATACTTATAGTGTGTAAAGTGTAGTTTCTTCTGGAACTTAGGATCATTCTCATCATAGTTTCTACGTATACATAGTATCTTTCTAGATTCAAGGTCTGCTGTTACAACATATGGTATAGCTACACCTTCATCATCATCATCTAGATTTAAATAACAATGTTGTTCTAGTAAAGTATATTGAGGATCATTAGCTTCTCCTTGAGCTAGTCCCATAATCTCATCCATCTTGGAACCAATAGGAGTCTGTTCTGGTACACCAGCTTTAGGTAAGTCTACATCAGCATACATGCCACTTGCTATATCTCTTTTAATATCGTTTGGAGATTTGTAAATGACATGAGTATACCTATCTGCTCTACGTAAATCTGTTGCATAGTATGACACATAGAATTGGTCTATAGGTATGTACTCAGATACCGGACGTTCTAATGTCATATCATAATAAATTTTCTTGAAAGAGGAACCGACTAATGGTAAGTTAAAAAGCATTCTTTCAAACTCATCAAAGTATTCTGGCATCTGATCAGTCAACTGGTAGTTCATGAACTGTTTAACACGTTGTGCTTGCATCTCACGTTCCGGTGTTACCTTACCTAGTATTGCTGATTTAACTGGTCCTCCTGAAGGAAAGAGTTCTTGGCTGGCTTTGGATTGAAACTTTACAGCTGATTCAATCAAGAGTGGGTGAACTGCAGTACATGCTCCTTCAAAAGGATCGCTTGTTTCTTGGAGTTTTAAACCAAGAAGATCGAATCCTCTTTCAAATGTTTCTTCCCATTCTGCTCGGGAATCTTTATCCGCTTCATATCCATCTATAACTTGCATACCTATCTCTTGTAATTTATCTTCATCAAGAGTATCTACTAAGTTATCAAAGTGTTCTCCTATCATAGGCTCCACTTCAAACTCTTCTTCACCTTCTATTTCAAACTCAACCTCACCATCAGGTTCTAAGCCTAATTCTTCTGAAATCTTATCCAATGCTACAGCTTCTGGCATACCTTGAAATGGGTTACGTTCTACAGCCATTATATTATCCTTTGTTTATTATAATTATTATAGGGATCTCTTTCAATACGACCACCTTTATTACTTACCATTACTTCATCTTCTACTTCAAGAGAAGCCATACCCATTGGTTCTTCCATTGTAGATTCAGGGCCTAATATTTTTTCAAGATACCCAACAGTCTCACTCGGTATTTTGTCTGGATCTGATCCACCAGCTATCCACTTCCTTACGTTACCATAACCCCAGTTATAAGCCATCAAAGCAAGTTTGTTATCTCCTCCAAATTTATTTCTTAGTGCATTAAAGTATTCACTACCAAACCTTACATTCTTTACAGGATCTAAACGATCTTTTTCTGATATAGGACTCACACCAAAACCCGGATCTTTTGCTGTGTTTTTCATTATCTGCATCAAACCTTGAGCACCTACTCTACTTTCAGCATTGGGATCATTACTTGATTCTGTTTGTATTATTCTTTCTATAATAGGATCATTATCTATGATAGCATTAATTTCTGGATTATTTTCCCACGACTTTTTATATTGTTCTCGAAATAAACTTTTAGGTAAATATTTATTACCTATAGAAATAGTTTCTTCTTCTATACTATTAGGAGTTACTTGTACTTCTTTTTGTACTTTTGTTGTTTGATTATCATTTCTAAAATAACCATCACTTGGTAATGCATTTAATAATTCTGATAGTCCATCCATTAAAAATTCCAATACGTTTTGTTTTTACTTGGCTTACTTTCATACTCAGGGTCATCTGGATGTGTCAGATGCCACGAATCTTTTAAGTAATGTATAGCCATGGTCATTGCATCCACTTGGTCATCATGTTTACCATAGGGAAACTGTATTGCTTCAGCAAATAAATCTTCTGCCCAGTCTTTGTGCCTAGGTAAAAATAATCTTCCTGCTTCCATGATAGGGGTAGCAGCATGTACTCTAGCAATTTTATCACGATCTGGCAAGTAATCCAACACCGGTAGTCCAGCTCTACGTAAATCTTGTAACAGGGACTGTCCTGATGCTTTCTTTTCTATTATGCATATGTCTGGTCTGAACTCATCATAGAGTTCTTGTGCCACTCTACGAAGGTCAGGATACTCCAATCTTTCTCTATGATTACCTAAGAGTATAAGACAAGGAGCGAAGTATTCTCTACCTTGATGATCTTCTACCTCTGCATCAAAGACACCCCATGTTTGTATTACACTATAATCTGCAGTAGATCTTGTGGAGAAAGCTGTGTCATATGTCTGTATTATCTTCTCACATGTGGGTGCATCTTCCTCATCCCATCTCTGTAACCATGTAGACTTTATGGAACCACCTTCATCTGGTGTAGGATTCTGCATATATAATGCATTCCAATACTTGGCACCATTGTTGGCACGTATCTCTGCTTCATCCATCTTAAGTATCTTGTCCGGTTTCCACTCCGGAAAATACGAACCACCTATAGGTAGATCCAGAAGATTAGCTGACTCTGCGTCCAGCCATGCTGGTATCGACAATACTTCCCATGGTGTGGTCTCTGCTGTTTGATTATTCAGGAGCCATCCACAGAGATCGTCTTCATGGTATCGTGTATTAATAATGACAATAGACCCATTGGGCATCAGACGAGTTCTTAGACCAGCTGGAAACCAATCCTTTATATACTTACGTCCTGCCTCGGAGAAGGCATCTTCTTCAGACATAGCATCATCTATCAAAGCTATGTGTGCACCACGACCAGCAACCTGCGATCTGACACCAGCAGCAAAGTATGTACCATTCTGATTAGTCTTCCACTTACCTGCAGCTCGCACATCCTGTCGGAGTGAGACCCCGGGAAAGATTTCTTTATATAGGTCTTGCTTCAGTATATCTCTTACTGTTCTACCGAAGTCACTTGCTAGTTGATCACTATGAGAGATAGACATGATCTGATGATTAGGATTACGTCCTATGTACCAGCTGGGAAAGAGTTGTGAACACAGTAAACTCTTACTGGATCTGGGTGGAAGAAAGACCATCAGTCTCTTTGGTTCAGGAGAATCTACTATCTCTTGGAGTTTATCCGATATAACTTTTATATGTGCACCTACCTTGAAGTCATCCACAAGGGTAGGAGCTACGAACTTAACGTAGGAGAAGAAACTTGTTTGTGATTGTTTTAATGCTCTTACATATAAACTTTCACGAAAAGCCTCTTTAGTGTTCTGTATTACTTCCACTCTTTACAACCTTTAATCCTATAACATCAGCTAGTTTTTGAATATCATCATCACTACTGCCTGTCATACTACTGAACTCTTGTTTAATTTCTTTCTTGTCTACAAACATTCCAAGGTGTTTTGCTATGGATTCCATAGACCTGTTGGCATTTGTGTAGTCATCATTGTCAGTTGCTCTAAGATAGGTTTGATACATCTTGTCAATAACTTTCTCTGCAGTCCATGATACTTTCTCTACAACTTCTTCTCTTAAAGTTTCTACGTATGCTCTTATCTTTGGATTGCTAAGGTATTGTTGTGCTCTCTTGGCTGTCTTGCTCTTGTCAAGTTCACCAGTATCGGTACGAACTACAGGAGCATACCCTGCATCTATTAGTGCTTTGGATGCATCATTGGTTGCTATATAAGCTTCTGCAAACTTTTGCTGCTTAATAGTTAGTCCATAATCATTTACTGATTCTTTAGCCATAGTCAAACTATAACAGAGAATGACAATAGAGACAAGTACTTTATATAATTAAATGTTTGCGTAGTTTCGGAATGTATGTTATTTTATCTTTACAAGACCCGGTAAAGACCTATAACTGATAATCATTATTAGTGATCCCCAAAAACCCAATATGATAATTTTGCTCTATATGTGGGGGTGGGGTATATATATACTATACTAAGGGGGGTTTGGGGGTCTCCCCCTTGCCTTATAACTGCTGAGCGAAAGCGAATCTACAAATCTTTTCTAAAGCCTTAATAAAAGAACGAGCGGAGCGAGTACTATAAAAATCTTTCTTGCCTGTCTTCTTTCTTGGATTTGCTCGTAGAGGAAATCCCCAAATTTTCACATAAAAAAAATCCCTGTTAAATTAATAACAGGGATCTTCCTCAATGCTGCGCCCTATCCTCTGGCTAGATACTTGAGTTCTTCTGGTGTCCTTTCTATAACTCTATCGTATCCAGACAGATATTGATTTAGATGTCGGGAAGTACTAGGACTATAATTCTGACTAGTTCTAAATATATCTTCCGCAGTTAAGACACTAACAAGTGTATCATAACTATAGAAAAATAAATTTCCTTCCCTTCCTATCTCTAACTTAGTTGGTGATAGTCTCTTAACCCACATACTTCCTTACTCCTTTCTTATTTTCTGGTCTTGTTCTTATATATTCCATTGCTCCAACTAATGGGATTAGATTTTGGTTAACATGAGCAACTCCAGCTTTAGATACTGTCATTGGTCGCCCGCCTGTTCCTTTTGGTCTGTATCCAACTTTTATCATGCCATTCCTTGATTCGAAGTACTTCCATACTACGTCTCTTTTGCGTCCTGACAATCTAACCAATTCTTTAAGAGTCAAAAATTCATTACCCTTTAAGTCTACTAATACTGTAAAAGACAAGCTCAAATATTTAGCAGTATAAGATTTAAATAAATCAGAACTACATAATATAGAACTAAGGTTAGGAATAATCTCCTCATTATATACCATTGAATTGTTAGATTGCGTTGATGCAATACATACCGACGCTTTTAGAAGTGCCTCTATTTTTGTTAACATTATTTGTACCAATTTAATTCTCCTTATTTTGATATCATTATTAGTGGGAAAAGCCCCACATATTTAATATAGCATTATTTAATAATTTTTGTCTAATTTATTTTAATTATTTTTTTTGCAGAAGCCTCGGCACTTTGCAAATGAGAATCATTCTCAATTAAAAATATATAAAAAAAAAAATAAAAAAAAAAATAAAAAAAAATTTTCCTAAAAAAAAAATATATTTATGGACTTTGTGGAAGTTAAATTTATGGACTTTGTGGAAGTTAGTTTTGTACTCC
>Ga0209337_1001262_pt1 | contig 19423 bp, 34 predicted proteins | sample LinPmetageLP53_FD_184044 | JGI IMG/M metagenome (GOLD analysis project Ga0209337, IMG submission 184044) | Marine viral communities from the Pacific Ocean - LP-53 (SPAdes) (version 2) | ecosystem: Environmental > Aquatic > Marine > Oceanic | place: Pacific Ocean | collected 2010-02-08 | reverse complement strand
CTGGTGGTGCAAGTGCAGCAAACCCAATGAATAGCCTAGCAGATCAAATAGGTAATTTGGGTGATGTTCTGAATGATATGTCTGACGCTGGCGGTAAATCCAGAGCAGCTTGGAACAAGGCTGGAAAGCCTTTAGTCAAGTTTATGGAAGACTATAACTTAATTGTTGAGAACTCTGTAAGGGTTACGACATTCCATGCCCTTAAAGATGCTGGCATGTCAGATGCTAGAGCAGCACAAGCCGCTAGAAGCGTCACTGTGGACTTTGGTAAGTCTGGTGATTGGGGTGGCTTTGTAAACTCTCTGTACCTGTTCTACAACGCATCACTTCAGGGATCGTTCTTCTTCCTTAGGTCTTTGTCCCGTATGCCAAAGGCCAAGCTTGCCAAGTACGTTGGTGGCATAATGGCTGTCGGTGCCTTGATGGACACGCTGAACGCATTTCTTTCTGAAGAAGATGAGGATGGAATTAAAGAAGTTGATAAGGTGCAAGACTACGTTGCTGAACACAACTGGGTCATCATGACGCCATTTCTTGAAGACACACCATACCTCAGCCTACCCATGCCATATGGTATGAACATGCTATACAACACTGGCAGAGCGGCGGCTCAAATGGTTCGTGGCGGAAAGCGTTTGGATCAAGCCAGCTCATCTATAGGCAGAACCCTTCTAGAAGTGGTAAACCCATTAGGCGGCTCAGAGCATTTCTTAAACTTTGCAGCACCAACCATTGCCGATCCATTTATATCACTGTACGGCACCAATAAGGACTTCGCTGGAAGGCCACTCATCAAGACCGCATTCCCCAATCAGATAGCTTCTGACGCTAGCCTGTATTGGAGCAGCACATCGCCAACGGCTGTATCTATAGCCAACTCTCTCAATGAGCTTACAGGCGGCAGTGACGCTGTATCTGGATGGATAGATTGGTCACCAGACAGCCTAGAGTTTTGGTATGATTACATCACAGGTGCCACAGGTAAGACCATCCAACGTGCGGCAGAGATTGGACCTAAGCTTGCAAGTGCTGACAACGCTGAGGACTTCTGGAACACAGTGGGCCGTGACTTCCCGATGGCAAGGAAGCTCATAGGTAACATTGGTGATAGCGAAAATCTTAGTGTGTACATTGATAAACGTGACAGGATTAATGTTGCCAGACAGGAATTAAAGAACGCATATGAGGCTGGTGACCGTGAACGGTTTGAAGCAGCTAAGGAGCGTTATCCTGATGAGCTAAGGGCAATGGCTGGCATGAAGAAAGCTGAATCAGCTAGACGTAAAAACTCTCAGAGGGTCAACATGGTCAAGAACGCTCAGAACATAACTGAGGAAAGACGGGAAGAACTTCTCAGCCAACTCAGAGAGCAAAAGAAAAAAATAATATCGTTTGGTATTAGGGCTGCTGCCAACATTTAAGTTCAATTGAACCAATTTGTCACCAAAAACACAGGGTGGAATTCCCTTAACGTGTTGATATTTAACACAATGACCAGAACTGAACTGTTCGGGTAATGGTAGGTCTTATTTATATTTTTTTGATGGTTAACATTTTAGGGTGTTTTGTTAACCTTTGTTAGTTTGCCCCACCCAAAACCCAAGGGTGGGGCTACAGTCACTCAGGTGGACTAAGGTAAGACAATACAAAAAAACTTACCGTTTGGCCCAAGCCTGTATTGAGGGTGTTTTCAAGGCTGAATAAGACCTAGCCGACCGCCCCCTGCGGGATAACTGAATAGGGCAAGCCAAGACCTATTCAGCTATGACAATTGCTTATTATGTATCTATCAAGGTCATTCATGGCTAACTTTAGATTTCTTACTTTATGCATGTCTTCATTGTCAGCTTCAAAGTGTATGATTGCGTTCATTGATACCTCCATAAACCCACGTAGTACGCATATGGTTTCTAAGCTTGGTATATGCTGTAGCAACATATTACCCATTTTCTTCTGTTCAATCTCCTCAGCGTCAGGCCAGCGCGTCATAACATTTTTCATGATGTTACTAGTTGGTGTCCAATCTAAGATTGCCCTGTGTATGATTTCATCTTCTACATCAAACAACAATTCTTCTGGACAGTCATCAGGTATTTCTGAAGCGTCAATGTTATCCCCCTCATCCATCTTGATAGACATTACAGTAAACACTCCCTCTAGGCACAATAACGTGCCTAGACTTAGCTTTGTTGATTTGTGCGTATGTCTTATCAATGCACCTCTCCTAAGTAACTTTTGGTTTGCGTGTATATTTTCTCTTCTTTTTTTCTTCAATCTCTAAAGGCTTTTCTCCAGTCATCTTTGAATACCACTTCTCAATTTCAGAGACCTTCCACCTTCTTATCCTTGGACTGAAGACAATTGGCTTAGGGAATTTATCATCTGTCCTCATGATGGACCTGATGCTGCTTTTGCTCATCCCTATAATCTTTGCCATTTGATCTACATCAACTAAAGCTGGTGGTACTTTTACTTCATCCATAATCTGAAATCCTCTCTTAAAGACTCAAACTTCTGCCTAGCCTCTGTGTTATGTCTAAACTCTGACCGCGATTTAATGCCGCAAATCTCTCTGACAACAGATACGCAAGCGTCTTCTGTATTGGTTTCTATGAGGCCAGCCTCTACCATGTACTTTCCGAAATCATCATTACGACAAAGAAGGCCAGCAGACGCTATTAACTTTTCAATCGCAACCATGTCGGCCCTATCGTCAGGCTTGTCATCATCTGTAAGCTTAACCATTCCAACCATATAACGAGTGCCAACCCAATCTGTATGAAGATTGGAGGGGCAATCATTGGGGTGTACGTTCAGCCTCAAGATAACTCCATTGCGGTCTTGAGACATTGAGACCTTTACGGCCTCAAATCCCATTGCTGCATTTTTGATGTCTATCTCATCATCCACTGAATAATCTCCTAAAGAAACCTTTTTTCTTTGGTTCTTCTGTCGGCCTCAATCCTTCTACCGCTTTGAGTAGGGTGTTCATCTCTGTGGACGTTACCTGAACCATAGGCTCTGGCACTATATCCCGTGGCTTTAACGACAGGGGTTCTTTTTTTGGATTTGATAGATTAATCCTTGGTTTGTGCCAAGTTTTAAGCTCAACATGACGCCCACTCATTGGATCAACCTTCTGGTTCTTCCAGTGTTCATCACCAGACTTTTCAGTCACTTTCTGCCCGTCCATTATTTTACTTTTTATGTTTCCAGTGGGCCTAATGCTGTTTCTTTTCTTCTGATTTCCTGAACCAGCTAAAGTATGTGAAAACTTATGGTGAAGTCTCCACATCTTTTGATAGATTTGTTTTTTAGTTTTACTGCTACCCGCATCACGTAGCTTCTGCGTTATTTCATCTGTAGTGTAGTAACCCGTGAGCCTTAGAATTATTCTCATCTCTTTATCGGTAAACAATCCAGATGAAGAATCTTTTTCTGGAACTGGCTTTAAAGGCAATTTAATTTGAGTAGGGGCCAACATACTAACTATCTCATCTGGCTTGTTTTCGCCGTTAGCTTTAACAACTTCCAACTTTCGCTTCACGCCTAAAAAAGATCTGTTTAGATGATCGGCTATTTGCCGTGTACTCCAACCCTCAATGTCCAAACCTTTTGCAAGTTTGATTTCATTTTCTGTCCAATTTGATCTTTTAAGTGATGGATCGTGAGGTCTAACTTGTTTATTTTTCATTCTCTTTCTCCGTACTTTTGCCAATTTCTGTACGCCCACTCTTTGGCGTCTACTCCATTCAATGCCCACCAGACCCTCTCGTTCCCGTAAGCGTGGAGATTAATGTGGCAATACCTACAAAGCGGCACCACCCAGTTATCTCCTGTTTTGTATCCTACGCCCCGCTTCTCTGCGAATTGTAGGTGATGAGCCTCTCCAGCCCGTCTGCACACCATGCAGGGTTTCCCCCGCACGGTATTCAGGTACTTCTCGTCCTTAACCCTATTTTGCTTGGGTATTAGAATGGTATTTCTTCCTTCTGATTATATGTAGGCTGTGACTGCTGCTGGTAGCCGCCTTGCTCTTGAAGCTCTTTCTTGCGCTTCCAGTTCATGTCACCAACCAAAGAAAGAAAGTTCTTTCCGTTCTTGCTGACTTTGCGCCAACCAGCCAAATCAAGTACTGGCTTCTCAATTCCAGAATTCATCTGGTTCACAAGGTCTTGAATGACCTCATACCCCAACTCCAAGTTGCCGTTGTAATCTGGGTGTGTTGGCTTTTGCTTGCGATCATTTTGAAATAATGCACCGCTCGGTTTGTATCCATCACTCATTCTGATTCTCCTTTGAGTTCTGTTTTGCGTTTACTAAATGAAGCAATTGTTTCTTCATATAATTTAGGGCTGGCATTCCTTAACTGATGCAACGTCTTCTGATTTGCCTTCCAAAAATTAGTAAGGTGTTCTGTATTCTCCACCAGTGAAAGAAGACTGCCAAAGCTTTCAGACACCATAGGCCAACCAGTGTTATCCACTTGCTTTCCGTCAGGCCCTGATATGAATGGAAATGCATCGCCTTCCTGTATAGCCACATCACCTATCATGGTCAGAATTTGCTTTTTTGGTATGGGTACAGAAAACTCATTGGCCTTAACCTCAGTACTTACTTGTCCTTTTACGACCTCTGAGGGGCTATCCTGAGGCATATCCTCGCCAGCGTATATGTAGTGGCCTAATCCAAGGTAGGCTATCGCCTTTGCCAAGCATCTTTGATGCGCTGTGTTTACATCAAAGCTATTGGGGTTTTGGATGGGCTTATTCGCGTAGTTCGTTACAGGAAACAACTCGGTGACAATATCATTGCCAGCGGTCACCGTGACTTGAACGTAGGTATACCCTTGATCATCTTTGATATAAGGCAGACCACTAGGCTGTATGACCTTCTCAAAGGTGGCGTTAGGATAGTAATCCTTGAGTACACCCCAAGCCCAAGCCCATGATAAATACGTCAGACCATTCTTTTTTTCTGTGTGGTCGTTAACACTAATTTCCTTGAGCGTATCCCAGACGCTTCTTGGCTTCCAGTTAGGTTCAATTGAACTTAAATCTTCAGTCTTTTTATCTTCATCTTTTTTCTTCTTGGTTGGCATATTATTCTCTCTCTTTGTTTACCGATGCCTCAATGGCAGATCGGTATTCTTTAGTTGACTTACCTCTGAGGAAGCTATTCTGAGTAAAGCCCTTCTTCCTACCCTTGGCCCACACAGATGCATCCTTCTTTTTATTTGATGGTTCAGTGGTGATCATTGGAAACAGCGTTGGCTGTAGCTGTAAGAACCAATGATTAATATCTCTTCTTCTTCTAATCCCTCCCTCTGTTACTCGTTCACAAACAAATCCCATGTTCTTCCAGAACCCGTTTGCCTCTATGTCTGATCCACAACGCAGTGATATGGCGTTGCTTGCATTCACTTTAGCCATTCCTGTCAGGTGCCGTATTAACTCTGCACCATAAAGCTGGCCTCTTAGATCGTATTGGATACAGGCTTGGTGTATCCTTAAAGTGTCACCAAACGAGCCGTGGTAAATGTAACCCGCTGGGTCACCGTTCACTCTGGCTAGTAGAACCCTAAAGTTCTCAACCTCACGCTCAAAGACTTGGCTTGGATAGAATGCCAGCTCTTCAGCATTCTTTTTCTGCAAGCTGTCTATGTATGTCAGGTCAGACATCAAGGCTGGTGCCACCTCAATACTCAAGTCTCAATCTTCTTTCTCTTTAGGTTGCACGAAATCATTTCCGAATAACTCAGGCTTTGCCCATTCACTTCCAAATAGCTCTTCGATCATTGGCTCAAGCAGTTTTAATATCCATTTTCTGCGATCTTCTGGTTTGATGTCGGGGTGATTGTGAACGCATTCGCAGACTATATTAATATATTCATGTCCATTTACTTTATCAGTCATAATTCAATCCATCCCTTAGTCATCTAAAAGGTCTGCGCCTTTTTTAGTTAATTGTTGATCTTCTAAACGCCACTCTCCCCAGCGTTGCGGCTGATCTCCCGTCTCCAAGTAATCATGAAAGCAGGCTTGTTTTCTCATCTTCTTAATAGCTTTCGTTTCTATCTGACGCACTCTTTCCCTCGTAATATCAAATGCCTTGGCAGTTTCTTCTAAAGAAATCTTCATAGCAAAACGCATTGCCAAAATTTCACGCTCTCTCGGTGTAAGAGTTTTAGCAAACTTTGAGATAGCACTGACTTGGGACAGGGACTTTTCGCTAGTCCCGTCTTGAATTAGTTGCTTAACGCTATCCAAATCAATTTCTACTTCTGAAGTAGATTTAGATAATTTGAACTCACGAAGGTGATCAGGCCATAAATCTTCAGGCTCTTTACCAACCATCGCTGCAACGTCCAAGGCCAAGTCAGTCCAGCCATTATCGTTAAATGGCTTCGCTCTCATGGTGACCAAGCTGTTTACCGTAGACTGATGATGGTGACATTGACGGGCCAAATCAGCCACTGATTTATAACGAGACCTGATTGCCTTTAACAATCTGCCATTTCTGACGGTTATTTTAATGTTGAAGTCTTCCTTTGGGTTTAGTTCATCTGAACTTAAATCTCCAGAATGTTTCACAACTGCACCCCCTTAAACTGATCACAAAATTCAGCCACGTTGCAGTAGTTGCCTTCGCACCTAGTGGCCTCGCCAGCTCTATACTCAACGAATGTTTTGTCTGCATGGTTGTCAGAAAACTCATTAGCCTCAACATCAGTTCCAAAAACTCTCAAGGCTCTTTTGGCTGTCTTCTTTTTAACGGCCCACTTCTCAGGCTTCGCCCATGTATCTTCCTTTGAGCATACTGGCATCATTCCAGTCAACTCTAGGTTGATCTCTGCTTCTTGATGTAGTGCCGATCTGTGACTGACAAAGTCGGCCCTTTCCTCAGGCGTCCACAGAGGCAGCTCAATAAGCACCACAGGGGCCTTAGGATAGTCTGGCTCCATCTGAGCCTTACGGCGAGACCAATCACGTACAATGGCGCATATGCGAATGCTGCTAACCTTGCGACCTGCATTGTGACAGTTTGGGTCATTCTCAAGCAGCCATGCGTAGCAGTTTTGCTGCCATGCCCACGCGTCCTTGGTAAAGATCACTGACCACACGCTGGTCACTTTGTAATCGGTAATCCTGACGGTGCCGTCATCCAAAACCTCTTGATGATCAACCGCACCCGATAGGGTCCATCCATTGGCCTGACCAAATAAACGCTCTTCAATTTTTACATTCTCTTGGGTCTTGCTGCTTTCTAAAATGTGATGAACGGCTGTACCAAACAGGGGCCAAACCTTATCCACAACATCAGAAACGATATCGGAATTGTGCTTGTCCTTCATCAGGCGAACTCTTGGGCTGTCGATCAATGTGGTCACACTGATGTCAGCTTTGCCCTTCGTGTACTTATCATCACGGGCAAAATTCAAGAAGGCTTCTGGCAAGCCATACTCGTTGGTAATTTTCATTTTAAAAGTCTCCACTCTCTGTTAGGGTTGATATCATCTAAACAATATAGGTGCAATAGGTAATTTTTATGTCAGGAAAGGTAGCTTATAAGATGCTCGACAATGGGACAATGCAAGCAATAGAGGCACGGTTTGAGATAGCTGGCGAGACGGCATCAAAGGCCAACAGTCGCAGGGCTGTGGTGATAGCTGGTAGACCATCATTTATCAAAAGCAAAAAAGCTTTGGACTACGTCAAGGCATTCAAGGCTCAATGCCCGAAGCTTGAGCATATGCTTGAGGGCGATCTGAAAGTTGAGATGATGATCTATTACGGTAGCCGTAGGCCCGATCTGGACGAGAGCCTGATTTTAGATTGTATGCAAGATTTCATTTACGCCAATGACAGACAGGTCAAACAGAAATTTATTTACTGGGGTTTGGACAGGGATGCCCCAAGAGCGATAATCAAGGTCAGCCCTTGTGACATATCTAATATCCCAGCCTATATAATATAAACTATTAGATAAGCTCTAGCTTACTACAGTAAAGAGATATCTATAGTAGTTATTATATATACTACTACTATATATAGTAAGGTATTGATATCTTTGAATATTATTAGCGTATCTCAAAAAAAAATATTGACACTCAGGCACCTTCAGAATTAGGATGGTGCGAGAGATGGAGAAACCGCAATGTTGAAAGAGCAAATGCGGGGGGTGGCTGTAAGACTTGGGCAAGGACAACATAAGGTTGTATGCCCGATATGCAGTCACAACCGCAAGAAGAAGACAGACAGAACGCTATCTCTCCGAATTGACAACGAAAAAGCCCTATATCAGTGCTGGCACTGTGATGAACAAGGGGCAGTCAGTTTGGGGGAAAAGATAATTTTTAAGGAGAGGCCTGTGGCGATAGCTAAGAAATTACAAGAAACAGATTTATCATCAGCGTCATTAAGATGGTTGCAGGGCAGGGGGATTTCAGAAAGTACAGCACGTAAGGCTGGCCTGAAAACAGTGAGCCACTGGATACAATCGGCAGGGAAAGAGACCGAATGTATTATGTTCCCGTACCAGAACAAGGGGCTTACCTACGCATCCAAAATACGTTCAATTGAACTAAAAGGTTTTTCTTGCAACGGTGCGCCTTCAACCATGTTTAACATTGAGAATGTTGAACCAAAGGAGGCAATGATAATATGCGAGGGTGAGATGGATGCTCTGGCATTCATGGAGGCTGGGTACAGCAGTGTGGTATCTGTACCAAACGGCGCAGTGATGAAGGTTGTTGATGGCAAGATAGACCCCAATGAGGACAACAAATTCAAGTTCATCTGGAATGCAAAGAAGCGCATTGAGATGTCATCCAAGGTCATCATCGCAACAGATGGTGATGCGTCAGGTCAGGCAATGGCTGAAGAGATTGCAAGGCGCATAGGCAAGGACAAGTGCTGGAAGATTGACTTCGATGATAAGTGCAAGGATGCCAATGACGTTCTGATGAAGCGAGGCACCGATGGCATTGATGATCTGATTGTCAACTCAAGGCCGTGGCCTGTGGCTGGGCTGTATCAAGCAGAGCATTTTTATGATGAGCTGGATGAGATATATGAAAAAGGCATGGGCCGTGGCGAAAGCACTGGCTATGACAATGTAGATGAACTGTACACTGTTTCAGAGGGTCAGCTAACCATTGTTACTGGGCATCCATCTTCAGGCAAATCAGAGTTCATTGATCAGATCATGGTGAACATGGCGCAGTCCAAAGGTTGGAAGTTTGCCGTCTGTTCATTTGAGAACGAGCCAAGGCTACACATCGCTAAGTTGATTTCCAAGTTCAAGCGCAAGCCATTCTTTGAGGGCCAGACAGATCGTTTGAGCTACGATGATTTGAACCAAGGCAAGAAATTCATACAGGATCACTTCTCTTTCCTGTATCAAGCCGATGGATCACAAAGCACGATAGACAACATTGTTGACAGGCTGAAGGTGGCGGTCATGCGTCATGGGGTCAGGGGCGCGATAATTGATCCATACAACTACATACAGCGCACAGGTGATGCTAGCGAGACAGATTGGGTCTCAAGCTTGCTGACAAAGATCAGGGTCTTCGCACAGGCTCACGGTGTACACATTTGGTTTGTAGCGCACCCCACCAAGATGATGCGAGGTGCGGATGGCAAGGTGCCAGCCCCTAAGGGGTATGACATCTCTGGATCAGCAGCATGGTTCGCTAAGGCAGACGTTGGCCTGACGGTGCATAGGCCTGACCCAGTGAGGACGGTAGCATCAGAGATACACATATGGAAGTGCAGGTTTAGCTGGGTTGGCAAACAGGGCGTTACTGAACTTGATTTCGACATGCTTACATCATGCTACAGGCAAAGGTTCCACGATCCAATAATGGACGGTCCAATTATTAGCGAGGATGACGATGACCTACCATTCTAAGAGGCTGGTTTCAGCAAGACCTATGGAGGAAGGCGAGGGGATTACGCTGTTTATCTGGGGGCAAGGTACAGAATTAATAAGTGCAGAGTTAAACAAACGGGAGGCAATGAGGATATGCAGTGAGATAATGGATAAATTAATTCAGTCAGGTGACAGTCAATCTCTGGAAAGGTTCAAGTGAACCAAAATGATGGTGTATGACATGATAAATCGAACTGAATACTCACGGGTACTCAACGAAAATAAAATGTTGAGAGAAGAACTTTCAAGGTTGATGAAAGAGTTAAAAAACAAAAGGGAAGACAATGACGGCATTAGAGCGGATGAAAGAGTTGGCGATTATAGAAAACGCGAGGCATCTTGAAAAGAACGATGGGAGAAAAGAAAACTATGGCCTTGGTTATCAGAAGTACAATGGCGGTAGCCACGGCAAATCAGATGAAAAGAAGCTTGAAGACCTAGAATATTCCATAAAAGTTTTGTCTAGAGAGATAAGTAAAACAAGAGACAAAGTAACAAGAATGAAAAGGAGAAGAGATGTCATTATCAAACAGTCAAATGCCACAATTAGCAAATAAAATTTTTGACATACTGCCAGATGAAATGTCAAGCTTGGAATTATCTCTTATAATTACAAGTCTTTTAGTGCAGTATGATACAGAGGATAATTGGGATCATATAACAATTGAAGTCTCAGGAATGCTTAAAATACTTGAATCATTCCCGCCCTATTCGAATGCTAAAAGTGATGCGGAGGAATTCATGAAGAAGATTACCAACCATTGACCCATTGACGTTTTTGTTTTCCATGTGGTAATGGTGTCTTGAGGTTCTCCTCCCAACCTCTTTACGTCTGCCTCAACACAGACGGATCACTCTCTCTCTCTAGAGGGCCAGCCCTTATTATGGGGCTGGCTTTTTTATTATCTTATCTGTCTTCAGGAATTATATATCCAGTGTTTTTCATTTGAGCTACAAGCGTCTGATAGCTGGTGTAACCAAGAAGCTTAGACATTTTTGTTCGATTGCCCTTGCACTCAACATATGCAGCGTCCCACATTTTAAACTTTAACTCTCTCACTCTTGCTGCAACATTCCAATCCATTGGCAGAGATCGAGCACTCACGCGGGGCGGGTCAATTTCAGTCAAAGGGTTGTCATCAGATGCCAACACCTGATCACTGTGTATTTCAATGGTATTGTCAGACATGTTTATTGTAATTTTAGTCATGGATTTACTCTCTCTTTTGATTGAATTTATATATCAAGGGCGCGTAAGGTTGCGTCTTTGACACGCCGCTCAAGCAGCGACAGTGCCTGTGAATAGTGCTTGCCGACAGCAGTGATTGATTGATCAAAGCCATCGTAAATCAGAACCCATTCATGCTGTATCTGAACTCTGTCCTTCTTGTGCTGAACGGTCTGAGATTCGTAGGTTCTGAACTCAAGGTTGCTTGGCTTGCGACCTCGGTAATGACCGTTTCTCTTTACCATCACAGGCACAGCGTTCAGAACAAATCTATTACCATTACCCGCTTTGACCTTAGCAATACCTTGATTGAAGACACGCCTTAACCAAGTGATGTGCAGCTTTATTGTGTTGTCAGAGTTTCTCATGCCCATAGTCGCAGGGTCTACACCGCATTCTCTTGGATTTGAGTAAACCTCAATTTTAAAATTGCCCGACTTCCATTGCTCATTGATGCTTTTGTTTGCCTTGTTCTTGATTGTAGATTTCTCTTTGGCAATGCTGTTTATGCTAACCACTTTCCTACGATTGTCTCTGTTCTCAGATATGGCATTGCGACAGTCCCGCCATGTTGACATGATTGCCCTTACCGTATCTTTGTCCATCAGGGACTGCATCATGCTGTTTACGTGTTCCTCTTCCTTGGAAAAGTAAGAGTACATAGAGCCATTGGATAACTTCTTGAAGAAGTCTTTTGTCTTTATCTTTGATAGAAAGTCATCGTCAGTATTGCCAAGCTTTGATGTCTTTTCCTTACCGAGAAACACCTCAAGGTTATTCATTAGCACCTTGTGGTTCTCAATGAACTGAGCCTCTTTCCTGTAGTTAAACTCGTCTTCACCCATCTGACCGTAGTCATCTTTCCATTGAGATTTTAACACACTGCCATCAATGAAAAATTCTTGATCAATCTTGTACATAGTACCTCCAGTTTAGTTCAATTGAACTTTTTAATTCTTTGCCTTATTTTCCACAGGCTCAACCCCGTGGTCTTGGAGATAGCTTTCTTAGTAAAGCCATCCTTCATCATGACCTTGATCAGGACATCAATTTCATCACTCTCCTTGTCATGAATGTCTTGAAGCTTTTCCTTCAGGCTATCAACTTTTTTCCAACATGCACTTATCTGAGCAAACTCAACTGCAATCTCGCCATGAACTGCTAATCGTTGCTGTTGAAACTTTTCTTTCAATGGACCCCAATATTTCATTGCGCTGACCTACTGGTATCTAACCTGCCGCGCTTACACCATTCCAGAATATAGTCTTTGGCTTCATACCTATCGCAATCAATGAGATCGGGAAGGTGACGGGCAAGCGAAAATGCGTGATGTTCACCACTTTCCATCAATGCATCTATTACGCGAAAGGCTTGTGCTTTCTTTTCTTCTTCAGACATATCTATTTCCTTTTGATTGATTGGTGAGGTGGTTCGCGGTCTCCCTGCCACCTCGGTCAGGTAAATCAGGTATGGAAGTTAATACCCGCCGCAATCTCTAACCCCGCGTGTTCAGATACACAGTCTCGCCCCAAGGGGCAGGGTCACCGTCCACCCAACTACTAACCCACATTACGGGATAATCAGGCTTGGCATCTGGGTAATCATAGATGTCCATGTCGGTGAAGTATACCATGTTGTCACAAGGCAGGTCTTTTTCTGCGATGTAGTCAAACACTGGAGATACTCTTGTGCCGCCGCGACCATGCGCCGACACTGAGGTGACTTCCTCACCTTGTTCGTATGTCTGCACCTGCTGGATACGCGCATCGCAGGTGATGACGGTGATCGACTTGGGTGACAGGTCATTGCTGATGGCATTGATGCCGCCAATGTAGTACTCAATCTCTCTGTCCTTCACTGACGCGCTGCTGTCTACAGCTAGCACCCAATGCCCCGCGCCCTTCTTGACCACTGACGGCATGATCATACCCGTCATGCCCCAGATTTTACGGCTAGGTCTAGCCATGCTACGGTCATCACGCTCATCACCGCCCATGAAACGCTGCACACTGTCCTGCCAGCGTATCTGATTGCGCTGCATTCTGTCGATCACACCCTTGATCTCATCAGGTAACTTTCCAACAGATTTGGCAGAGTTCGCAGCCATCATGATCTTCGCCTTGAGGTTGGCTTCCATTGCCGCTTCCTCAGAGGGTGAAGGATTACTGCCATCCTCGTTTTTTGCATCCATGTATCCGCTGACCCATGCGCCATCAGGAAGCTCGTAGTCTTCAGGCAATCGGTTATAGATAGCCTCGGCACTCATGCCTAGATACTGCTCGTCGTACAGCGCACCTTGGGGCAGGGCCATGATAGCCTTGCCAGCCTTGGTCTTGGTTTGCTCTGCAATGGACAGCACAATGGGGTTGGCTGCAAAGTCACAAGCATAGTTCCAACGGTCCATATCACGGTCACCCCGTCTGAACATATGCATGTTCGTGATGTGTATGACCTCATGAACCAGAACGCCCGTTACTTCCTCTTCAGTGCATCGCTCAACAAAGACCTCGCCCCAGTATACTTTGCTGGCATCTGTAGACATTGTCGGGGTGTCAGCATCCTCTACCACGGGCATGGTCAACAGCATTGAGCCAAAGAATGGCGAGTTGACAACCAACCGTGTGGTGCCGCGAGATACTTTCAGTTGTGGTTTGTATTCCATTTTGATTTCCCTTTGGTTCAATTGAACTTAACCAGCACCGTGAACAATAAATATTGTTCCGATTATAATGATGGCGAGTGCAACCCCGCCAATTACGTCACCAATATTTGGCATCCTCATATACCAGTTTCCTTCTGCCTGTTTAGGCTATTGACGCCCATGTTATAGATCAATTCATGGCGCAGCTCTTGCAGCTCTTCGTGCATATACCAAGCATCGCCCATGCCATGCTCATGATCCTCAGGGCTAAACTTTTCAAGAACATCGTCTATACGTCCAATCACATATGGCAGTGAGACAGTATCATACATTTTAATCTCCATTTTGATGTGAGGTGAGGGGTGGCTCAATAGTTTCATCGCCTTCCACAGATTGTGGTACGGCTCCATATCTTCGCCTTGCACCGCAGCTCACGCAAGGTTGAACCCTGATAGTAACGTGAGTAACAGGCTGTAACCGCTGCCCCTCGCAGCGTACCCATTCGGGTTCCGACCATGTTTTTTTACGGTAGTGACGCCGTTTCATCATGGGGGATGGCTCCCCCACTAGCTGGTGACAAACCAGCGCGTTCCATTAGACTAGAAGAACATGACCATTGTCTAGGCACCATGCCCGTATGGCCTTGTTAGACTTGAGTTCCTTGTCACGGTTGTAGGCGTCCTTGATTACAAAGGCCGCGAACTCACCTTGCGGCAAGCGGTTGAGGAACTTGATGATGTTGTCAGCATTGGCATTGTTCATGCGCGTAGCCAGCGCAGCGCATATTGCGTACATCACGCCCATGTCTGTCGGCACCTCAGCCGCCATAGGGCTGGCGATCAGCTCATCAATGTCTGGGCAGCTCTCATAGAGCTTCAGGAACCCAGCAAAATCACCAGCAGCGGCGGGGCCTACTTCTCCAGCTATACACTCAAGCATGTCATCCCAACCCAAGGCCCACTTGAGTATGTTGGAAACACGGTGCCATGACCGTGGCGTTGGGCAACTATCAGCGTCTGCATTGAAGCGGTGTACCCACTCAGGTCTAAAGCGCAGGTAAGCGCAGATGCGCTCGTCAGCACCAATTGACCTGAAGTACTTGATCACACTTTCAAGATCGACCTCAAGGTATTGGAAGTTGAAGCGGTCCTTGAGCTGACTAGGCAGACGTTGGACGCCAGCCTTGTCCTTGATCCCATTGGACGCAGCGACACAGACCCAGCCATGCGGTAGCTTGTGCGGCCCCGCACGTAGCTCATGGATCACCTGACCCACCACATTGAGGCTAGCCTTCTCGCCCTGCGCGACCTCGTCAAAGAAGAGGATGCCCTTGGTGCCTTCCTCAGGAAACCACTCAGGCTTGAGCCGTGTCATGGACCGTGACCCGTCAGGGTTATCCTTTATCCAGTTGGTGCCACAGATGTCAGTTGGCTCTGACTGAGCCAGATCGACTATGACCAGCTTGAGGTCAAGTTCACGGGCGATCTGTTTGATGCCTGATGTCTTACCAAGTCCCGGTTCTGACACCCAGTACATGGTGCTGTGCTCAGATGCATCAGCATCCTCTGGCAAGTTGACTGCGTAGTGAACGGCAGCCTTCGTGCGGGTAATCAATTGAGTAATGTTTGCCATGTTGGCCTCCAGTTTTGATAATGGTTAATCACGCTAACGGCGTTAACGTGATTTTATTTTGGTTCACTTGCACTTTTCTCAATGCGGTCAGCCTCAGCAAGAGCCTGATCACGGTTCATGGTATCAATTGCAATGTCTTCGCTGACCCATGACGGGCGCACCCCAGAGCCGTAGGCCCTGACGGTTGCCGCTATGCTTAGGTCCAGAGCCTCAGCGTAGTCTCTGAGGCCCTGCGCCTGTTCCTGTAGTGTCTCAGTCATTAGCTTCCCTTTACCATAGCTCATGGTCTTGCCATGAGAATTTTGAGGGTGTCAGACTGCCTTTTGAGCCAAACACAACAGTGTCCAGATCATCGTCTATGTCACCCTGCATTCTGTGGTCATTCCACATGTGGACAAAGTCTGGTTTGCCCCAGACCTTAACCGCTGCACTGTGTTCTGCGTCAGTTCGAAACCCTACAAAGTGTACAGCCATCATCCAACTCTCCGCTCTACAACCTCACCAGTGGGCGAGGTCATTGTTGATGTTTTTGTGGGGTCAGGCCAACTTTTACTCCAGCATTCCCACCACTCACGGGCCTCAGTTTCAGTCTCAACTGATATTTCCTCTGCCCATTCAGTCACAGGCTTTTCGCTGCATTCCATAGCGCGGCCCTCAGGCCATACCCATTCCGATCTAACTTTCCACATAGCGTCCCTTTCTGGGGCTACAGGCCCCACTTGTCTGCACATATAGGCCCTATGCCCATCTCAATTGATGCGGGGTCTGTAAGGGTGCGCCCACAACAGGCGCATATGCCCGTGTCGCGCCCATACTGTACCGCAACCCCGCGAGGGTCTTGAGCCGCCCTGACAACCGCCTGAGGCGTGTCATCTAGGCAGTCCCTGCCAGCATGAAACTTGCCGCCAGATATCTTTCCTTGGTAGTCACTGCCAGCCTTCACATAGACCGCGCCAGCATTAGCAGCGGGTTGCCCGTTCTTGAGGGTGACAGGTGCAAGGCTGAACTTGAGGCCCTCGGCCCTGAATACAGGCCGCTTAACCTTAGCGTGAACAAGAAGGTCATTTATCTTGCCCACGTTAACGTCAATGCTCTTAGCATCACGGGCCACCTTGTTTGCAGCCATTTTTGCAATCATCCGCTCGGCAGCGGCCCACTGATTAGGTGACAGCCGCCCCTTTGCGAGGTGCTGATCAACAAGTGAACGGGCGAAGCCGTTCCAAGTCATCATTTCTTCAAGCTTGTCCAATACAATGTCTTCGTTTGATAGATTATCCATGTTCATTCCTTTTTGATTAAGTACTGGTTTCATTTAAGTTCACTTGAACTAAACGAGTGCAGGGATGCACTCGCCGTTCACGTAAACAAACTGATCGGTGATATCCAAATCACTCAGATCATAGTGCCAGCCAAACGGCTCAAACACCTCGGCGGTGTCCACCAGATCGACATCATAGTCACTGGCGTTGAACACATTGCCAAGGCGGTTGCAGTCAATGACCTCATCGTCCTGCGCCACCAAGGCCAAGGCCTCAGATTTGAAGAACTGACGCCGCGCCTTGCTGGCTTGACGTTGTGAAGTCTTGCGAGACTTACGGGCCATCTTCAGGTCCAAAAAGTCATATCCGATCAGGCCCTCGGCAGGGCAGAGTGGTCTAGCCATTGTGTCGTTCCCTTTTGATTGGTTGCCATGCAGCAAGGCCTAGTGGCCTTAGTGGATAGCAACCGCCCCGCCGTAGCGGGGCAGTCTTGCCTTCAAGCTTCCAAGGCGTCCAGTGTCGCGTTGACCTTCGCAGTCTCATCTGCAGCAGCAGCGGCAGTGGCATCAGCCTCTGCCCGTTGAGCTGTACGAACCGCTTTCAGTTCGCGAATAGCGTCCTCAAACTCAGCCAGACCGTCATCGTCGAGACCCTCGACAAAGGTGCCTGATTTCTTAAACAGGCCTGTCTGATTGTCACGGTTAAGTTTGAACTTGCCAACCACCTTTTCGGCAAGAGCACGGGCAGGGCTGACCTCGCGGGTGTTCACGAATTCCCGCACGATGTGCGCTTCCTTCGTGATTTCCAGATCGACAAACAGTTCGCTCACCGCGTCTGGGGTGGCGTTTTCACCAAGCCCATGATCACGGCGTATGCCTCTAGCAGCGGCAACACTATTCTCCCAGTAACGCTTTGTGGAGGCCTTGCTGACCCCCGCGCCACCGTCCTCAATAGAGGCCTCAAGAGCTGCCTTGAAGCCCGTTGCAATGGCAGGTCTAACGCGCCCTGATTTGTTCCAACCATCATCACCGAGGCCCAGCAGGACCGCCGTGATCTCAGTGTAGACCGTGATCTTGTTGCGCTGGATGCCGTCAGCATTGTCTTTTGCGTCACCTTTGAAGGACGCAATATTTCTTTCGGCTGCTAAGATGTTAGTTGCGACAGTTGTATCAATTGTAAAGTTGTTCATTGTGTGATCCTTCCATAGATCGTTTGATTTTGGTTCAATTGAACCTTGCGAGAATTCGCATCACTGACACCCCGCGAGGTGCCAGAAATTCGCATTCCTTAGGCCGCTATCTGTTGAGCCTTATTCCACCGTGCCTTTGCAGCGGCCTCACCCAGCTCAGTGCCGAGAAACATCACTTGGTTGGTCACGAATGACACATCAAAGATGTCACAGTGATCGAACCCCATCTTGTGGGGCTGGTGGATGAAATCATCAGTGTCTAGACGCCACTGCTGACCTTGCGGGTTGGTCACTACATACCGCCAATCTTTGGCACCGCCAGCTCTTGCTTTGATGTACAGTTGATGGCGATCACCACCCTCTAGATTGACATCAATCTCAATTGAGATACCGCGTTGGCCGACTGAACAGATTGCCGAATTGATTGAGTTGCTCATGATTTAATTCCTTTATGTTTTGCCTTACGTGGCAGGGTTTTGTTTTTAAGCTTCACCACTTGAGGGCGGTACTTTGCAGACCGCACCTCACGGGCCATTGGGTTCCTATTTTTCATAGCAAACTCTCTTTGACATTATGCGGCCCCATACCGCTCTGAATTGAGTGCCACCGCCGAGGCGCATGGCATTTCTGTGCAGCGCACATCCGCGATCGTTGTAGTCATTCGCAAGCTTGTCATCGCCCTGCGCTAGCATCTTGAATGCCATGTTGTATGCAGCGGCTGCATTGTCACACATGGTGACCTGCATGGCGGTGAGAGGTGCAGTGTTTTCGGTTGCTTGTGTTAAAAAGTTCATAGTGTCACTCCCGTTTGATTTGATTGATATTGTGAAAAGTTCAATTGAACCTTTTACGATATCAACCAACCCGCCGCCGACATCTTTACATGTCGAAGTTTAAGACCAGCGGGTGGTCAATTTCGTGAAATCTTTGACCGTTCGCACTGTGCAGGTGGTCAACCTTACTTCACACTTTTCCCCGAATTGAAGTGGTCTATCGGGTCAACATGACATGGTCAGTATCCGAGTGTCAGCGGTTGAGATTTTTAACGCATTCCCTTAGTCGTCTCAGAGTGCCAGACCGCCTTCCAATCGGTGTGATCATCCCTGTATTCATCCGAGGATTTTCTCTCCCCCAGACGCTCAAAACCAGCCATTTATCCAACATCACCGTGTCGGGACTATGAGACGCTCGGCCTGAGTGGCCTACCCTTGTGTTAGCGCGGGTGTCGCTATGTCCAAATTGCTCTGCGCGGCGTTGGACCATCTGGCGGTGAGCTAGTTCGGGGGGAGGCCCTTAGGCCCCTGCCCTCCCTGCGTCTGTCATCCTTGTCCCACATAAGAACGGTAATTAAAACCCCTATTTTAACAATTTGGTGCAATTGCACCTAATTAATTTACAGTGCGTTGATTTCATTCACTATTATATTGAAAATTTATTATTGAAGTAGGTGATTAGTGGTAAGTACATTCAAAATAGTTTCCTCACGGTGAAAAAAGTGCAAGCTGCTTGTCGCTTTTCATGAAGTGGACAGGCCCAGA
>Ga0209337_1001261_pt1 | contig 19425 bp, 19 predicted proteins | sample LinPmetageLP53_FD_184044 | JGI IMG/M metagenome (GOLD analysis project Ga0209337, IMG submission 184044) | Marine viral communities from the Pacific Ocean - LP-53 (SPAdes) (version 2) | ecosystem: Environmental > Aquatic > Marine > Oceanic | place: Pacific Ocean | collected 2010-02-08 | reverse complement strand
TCCCACACTAGCGCCTTATTGGACTGGTCTTCTAAACGATGCTGCTGATGAGATCGTTAAACTTAGAACTAAAATACAGGAGTTAGAGGAGTACAGCTATGTCGTCAGCCAGCTACCCTGATAATGTGAACAGTCCTTTGCACTATAACTCAGGAGATATAGAATGCATTGATGCTATACTGGCATCCATGAGCCACTTGGAACAATGTGGTTACTTAAAAGGCAACTCAATGAAATACTTATGGCGCTATAGATACAAGGGGCATATGCTAGAAGACTTAGAGAAAAGCATATGGTACACTGAAAAATTAATTGAGGTTATAAAAGAGTATGAGAACAGTAAGTGATGTTGTAGATAAGTATCTTAGTCTGCCACAGTTTACTATAGCTATTCGCCGTGATGCTACTCGCAATCAGTATGCGTACCTACTGCGTAAGCTATGTGACCTGACCTACAATGACAAGCCCGTAGGTACTATACCTATAGATAAACTTAAACCATCTACATGCCAAGACTTATACTATCTAATGATCGAGCAGTCACAGGGTGAGGGTGTACGCCTTGCTAACTACACAGTACAGGTAGCAGTGCGAGCATGGAACGTGTTAATTAAACACGACCTGCTAGACAGGAACCCTTGGTCCTTAGTGGAGAGGATGCAAGCTGCGCCACGACATACTGTGTGGACTAACGCAGACTTTGAAAGCATACTCAAGATTGCTTTCGCTGATAGCAAGTGGAGAAACATTGGCCTACTCATTCGTATCAATGCAGAGTTAGGGCAACGTGCTGGGGATATGCGCTTAGTACAATGGATCAATCTAGATTTAGAGCAACAGCTATACATACGAGAGTCCATTGAAAAAACTAGAGAACATATCCCCGGCATCCCCATATCAGATAACCTTAAGCGTATGATCATAAATCAAAAGGAGTACTATGGCTTTCAACCTTGGGTTGTACCCAATCCTAATACTATGGAGCCTTACACTGAGAGTGGATTACGCCATACATTCAGGAGGTTAGCAAGGGAAGCTAACATATCAGATAAGCTACAGTTCAGGGACATACGTCGAACTGTGCTGACTGACTTGGCTAATCATGGTGCTACGGATAACGAGATGATGTCCTTCAGTGGGCACAAGAGTCGTGCTAGTCTCACTCCTTACACTAGGATCAGTGTTGATCAGGCTAGGAACGCAGCAACTAAAAGAAACTTTCAACTTAATGAATGAGGTGTAACATGAAAAAGAGAACACCAACTCACGATCTTAGTTGGTACATCAAGTGGCTGGCTACGTTTACAATTATTGTTGGGGCAGTGTTTAACTCCTACGATATTGAACCTTACAATCTTTTCATTATGTCAGCAGGTGTGTCGCTATGGTTGTGTGTTGGTCTGCTATGGTTTGATCGTGCATTGATTGTATTGAACTCTGCTATACTTGTGATATACTTCAGTGGAATTATAATGTACTTCGGTTATAGGTAGGCTATGTCCTTACAAGAAACCCTAGACCAGATATCTTTACAGGTAGATGGCACCACTCACAGAGGTGACTGTCCTTTGTGTGGTGGTAGGAATACCTTTACAGTTACAAGAAGCATAGGAGGTATGCTGTATAACTGTTATAAGAATACGTGTAACATTTCAGGTAGGTCAGACAGACCTATAACACTTGCTGACTTACAACACATGAGACACACTAAAGAAAAGAAAGTTACTTCTTTAGTTGAGCCTAGCTCATGGACACGAGCGCACCCCACAATGAATGTGTGGCTAAAACAATATGACTTGAATGCTAATCGTGTAGACACTAGGTATGATGTAAAGGAAGATCGTGTTGTCTTCTTAGTTAAAAAGGAGAGGAAGATTGTCGATGCTACTGGCAGAGCTATGGGTTGCAGCCCTTATGTCTCGAAGTGGAAACGCTACGGAGAAACGCAAGTCCCCTACGTATACGGCGAGGGTTCGGTGGCGGTGGTGGTGGAGGATTGTGTCTCAGCCAGCGTGGTTGGCGAGATGGAAAATATGGTAGGCTTTGCTTTGTTAGGCACCAACCTACTGGACTCTTACATAGAGTTTCTTAAACCTTACTCTAAGATTGTAGTTGCACTTGACCCTGACGCTAAACGTAAGACGTTAAGTATTACTTCAACACTTAGGTCTACGTTTCCAGATGTCTTTGCGTTGAACTTACACGACGATATTAAATATAGGTTGCCATTAGACATGGCTTATTTGAGGAAGTTTGCAGGATGAGTATGGAATTAGGCTTGATGAAGACGCTCTTGAACCAAGAGTTTTATACCAACAACAAAGTGTTCGCTAGACAGGGTGTCTTTCGATCAAAGGAAACTAAGTCGATCAAGCGTATCCTTGATGATGCTATGTTTAAATACAAGGAAGACTTAGGTACTGATGATCTAGAGGCACTGTTCTTTACTGCTAATCCTGTACTGACTTCTGCTCAGAAGGATGTGTACCGCAGTATCTTTCAGAAGATTGGTGTGCAGCAGCCGCTGTCTAAGGAGGTAGCACATGACGTTCTAACACAGCTAAACCGTGAGGCATCTGCTGATGAGTTGGCTGACCTGTCGTTTAAGATATCCAATGGTGAGATCACATCGTTGCATCCAGTACGTGAGTTCATTGATCAACATGCAGATAACTTTACCCCTTCCCTACGGGTAGACTTTGAGCCTATTGATATCGAACACTTACTTACACAGAATGATCTAGAGTTTAAGTGGGGTATCAACATACCTACCCTAGCGCAGATGATACCGGGAGTTAATGCAGGGCAGTTGATTGTTGCTGCTGCTCGACCTAACACAGGTAAGACCAGCAGTCATGCTAGTTTATGTGCTGGACCCGGTGGTTTCATTGAGCAAGGGGCACGTGTTATGGTGCTTGCCAATGAAGAACGTGCAACCCGTGTAGCTAGTAGATACTTAACTGCTTGCTGTGGCATGTCGTTACAAGAAATTAGAAACAATAAGGAACAAGCAGAGAAGCGTATTGCTTTACTTAAAGATAACCTGTTTATATCTGACGCCACTGGCTGGGACATGGACAGGTTAGAGGGCGCAGTTAAGGCGTACCAACCAGACATTCTAATTGCTGACATGGCTGATAAGTTTTTGCCCGGAGGTACGTTCACTGCTGGGCATGAGCAACTCAAGGCTACCTACATTAGGTTGCGTATCGTTGGTAAGGAATACAACACAGCTATCTTTGCTATGTCTCAGTTGTCTGCTGAAGCAGAGGGTAAGGTCAATGCAAGTATGTCTATGCTTGAAGGATCGAAAACAGGTAAGGCATCTGAAGCTGACCTCTTGATATGTATCACTAGCAACCCCATGTTTGAAGGACAGGATGATGAGGACTGGACGAGACACTGGTGTGTAGTTAAGAACAAACTAACTGGTCGTCACGGTAAAGTTTCTACGATACTTGATCCGCTAACAGCGAGGTATGAAGCGTAATGAAACTCACGATTGATCTAGAAAACACAGCATGTAAGTCCCCCGAGGGCAAGCTTATGCTGGACCCTTTCACTGAGGGTAACGAGTTGGTACTTGTCTGTGCCAAGACAGATTCAGGTGTTGAACACCAGTTCTGGTTTAACCACAAGGAGATAGAGTACAGCAACGATTCACACATTGCCTTGCAAGCGTTACTGGATGAGGCAACTGTCCTTATCTGTCACAATGCACAGCATGAACTGATCTGGCTGTGGGAGTGTGGCTTCAAGTATGATGGCCCTGTCTTTGATACACTACTGGTAGAGTATGTACTGCAACGGTCAGTGAAGCAGCCGTTGTCTCTTGACGCAGTAGCTGAGAGGTATGAGCTATCTAATCAGAAGCTAGGTACCCTATCAGAGTACTTGAAGAAGGGCGTTACTGTTGACGCTGTACCTAAAGATGAACTGCTTGCGTATTGTTTACAAGATGTACGTAGTACCCAAGAACTATCCGATACACTTCGTAAGAAGATGTTCAGTACAACGTACAATTCTCTGCTTCCTATCATAGACTTAACTAATGATATGTGTGTGCTACTTGCCCGTGTGTATCAGCGTGGCTTTAAGGTTAGTCTTGATGTACTAGAGGATGTTCGTAAGGAGTTTACTGAAGAGCGTGCTGTGCTACTAGCTTCCCTTGAAGAACAGGTACACAAGCTTATGGGAGATACACCGATTAATCTCTCCTCTCCAGAACAATTGAGCAGAGTAATCTACAGTCGTAAGCCTAAAGATAAAACTACATGGGCATCTCTCTTCCCTATGTACACTAAGAAGAAAGAGTTCTATTCTATTGTAGATAAAAACAGTGACGTTATATACAAGACCCAAGTGTTTCAGTGTACTACATGTCAGGGTAGGGGCTACTCGTTCCCTAGAAAGAAAGATGGTAGCAAGGGCAAGGCCAAGCGGCGTTGTGTTAAGTGTGATACTGCTGGTGTAATCTTTGTACCTAATAACAAAGTGGCTGGGTTAAAGTTTAGTCCCAGTGCTAATTCTTTTATTGCTGCTCATGGATTTAAGACAGACAAAAGAACTCTGGAGTTCCTTGAAAAGGTAGCTGTCAGTAACAACATGGAAGCTGCTAGAGACTTCCTATTCAAAGTAAGGAGGCTCTCTGCACTAGACACTTACCTATCGGCTTTCGTAGATGGCATACAAACCTTTACTAAAGCAGATGGTAGGCTTCACGTTCGTATGACACAGCATAGGACCAGTACTGGTAGGCTTGCTTCTGATTCACCTAACCTACACAACATGCCACGAGGCAACACATTTCCTATCAAGAAAGTGTTTACTTCTAGGTGGGATAATGGTACGGTACTTGAGGCAGACTTTGCTCAGTTGGAGTTCAGAGTTGCAGCAGAGTTAAGCAAAGACAAGATCGCTATAGAAGAAATACAGACAGGCTTTGATGTGCATAGTTATACTGCTTCTATTATCACTAAGGCTGGTCAGAAAATTACAAGGCAACAGGCTAAGGAACATACCTTTGCTCCTTTGTTTGGTGCAACAGGCTTCGGACGTACACCTTCTGAAGCTTCCTACTACGAGAACTTCCTAGTTAAATACAAGGGTATTGCATCATGGCATGGCAATCTAGCTAATGAGGTTATGACACATGGCTACGTAACAACACCTTCGGGTAGACAGTTTGAGTTTCCTAACACAAAGCGTCTAGCCTCTGGTAAGATTACAAACTTTACAATGGTTAAAAATTATCCTGTGCAATCCTTTGCTGCAGACATTGTTCAGACTACGTTACTCTTGCTCGAAAGAAATATGCGGTTGAAAAACCTCAAGAGTATTTTAGTAAACAGTGTACATGATAGTGCTGTCATTGATGTGTACCCTAACGAAGAAGCTACTGTAGTTAAGACGGTAGAAGAAACTATGGAACAATTACCCTCAACAATACATGCTAGGTTCAACAAGTCACTAGATGTTCCGCTTGTACTTGAACCTAAGACAGGAAAAAACTGGATGGATATGAAAGATATAGCTTGAAACTTTACACTAAATGAGTATACTGGTGTTCCTTTTACATATGGAGAATTAAATGAATAACATCGTAACCCTAGACACGAACAACAACTTCGACAGTATGGCAGAAGCAATGGGTATTGCTGTTAAAACCTCTGCTGCTACTGAATCATCCGGCTCAACCCTAGCTCGACTGCGTATTTGGCATCAGTCAATCATGGGCACTGAGCAAGTTAAGGGTAAGTCACGACAGGTTGAGGTAGTGCCCGGAGGTACCTACCGATTGCAAGACCCCAATGGGGACTTTATCTACGCTGATAAGATATCTTTCAAACCTTTCCTTCAGCAGTTTTTCTACAGTCGCTATGTTCCATACGTTAAGCCTGATGAGCAAGGACGTAAGGGACGCTTTGTCAAGTCTGTTATGGTGGGGCAGTCACAGTTTGGTCGTGACGATCTTATCGATACTGATGGCAAGGTAAACTGTGGTCGTCCTGCTGGATACATCAAGAACTGGGGTGATCTACCCGAGGCCCAGCAGAAACTTATCATGTCAGTTAAACGAGTACGTGCTTTGTTAGGTACAGTTACACTGCATGATGCTGTAGACAATACAGGTGAACCTGTTTCAGCAGATAAAGATATCCCTGTCATCTGGGAAATTGATAACAAGGATGCGTTCAAGACTATCGGTCAGTCAGTAGATAAGTTTGCTTCTAACCGTAGATTGCTACCCCAGCATACACTTGAACTAACTACTACTGGTGAGGCAATGGCTAATGGTAACATGATCTACAAGCCTGTTGTAACTGTAGACTTTACTGCTACCCTTCCTCTAGGAGATGAAGAGAAAGACCTGTTCGCTAACTTTAAGTCTTGGGTACTTAACATTAACCAAGGCGTGAAGAAGGCTCATGATCTTAAGGCATCTAACGATATGTCTCAGGAGGATGAAGACACAGTGAATGGTTTCATTGATATCTCTGACGCAACTGAAGTTGCTTAGTTTATCATGGAGCATGTAGCAGAACTAGCAGTACATAGTTATCTAGAACAGGTAACTACCAATAAGAAAACTATGTCAGAGGAAAACATACGTCAGATTGCTGATGACGTAGCTAAGTCTTTGCGTAGGCAGTTCTGTGAACGGCGTGGTGGTACGGGGGGTTTTACCCTCCGTGCTTCCAACGTAGGTAGACCTGCTTGTCAGTTGTGGTACCAGAAGAATCACCCAGAGAAAGAAGAACCCTTACACACTACCTTCCTAGTGCGTATGGTCTTTGGGGATATGGTAGAGGCTTTGTTCAAAGGTCTTCTAAGAGAGGCTAATGTTAGTTACAAAGATTCTAAGCGTATCCAAGCTAAGATTGGTAACACAGATATCTCTGGTGAGTATGACTTAATTGTTGACGGTGCAGTAGATGACATTAAATCTACTAGCCCTTGGTCATACAACAACAAGTTCACAGACGGTAAGAACCTTGAGAAGGATGATCCCTTTGGTTATGTAGGGCAGCTTGCTGTGTACAGCACAGGTGCTAACGTACCTGCTGGTGGCTGGTGGGTTATCAATCAAGCCAGTGGTCAGTTTAAGTATGTAGCTTACGAGAGTGATACCAAGGAGGTTGTAAAGAAACTATCTGCTACGGCAGACAAGGTTAACCACAACATCTTTGAGCGTTGCTTTAAACCTGAAGCAGAAACATTTAGAAGCAAGCTAACTGGTAATCATAAGCTGATTAGACAGTGTTCCTTCTGCTCCTTCAAACACGATTGTTGGAAGGGTGCTATATCTGAAGAGCCTTCAAGGGTATCTGCTGCTAAGAATCCACCCATTGTATACTACGTTGATATGGAGAAAGTTAATGATCGAAGTTAAAATCTCTAATGCTATGAGAAACACAGCCCATGAAATGTCTGAGGAGATGGGCATCCTTAAGCGTAGTATTACTAGAGGACAAGGTAATGTGTTTGGTTTTCTTGGCGAGCTTGTAGCACTACAGGCTATAGGTGGTGTACACCAGAACACTATGGACTATGACATCCTTGTTGATGGTGAGAAGGTAGATGTTAAAACTAAGAAAACTACTGTGAAGCCTAAGCCTCACTACGACTGTAGTGTAGCTGACGTAACACGCAAACAAAACTGTGACTACTACGCCTTTGTTCGTGTGTTAATGGATCAAAGTGTTGGTTGGTTCTTAGGAGTACGATCAGCAAAAGAATACTTTGAACATGCTTCGTACATAGCTAAGGGTGACTACGATACTAGTAACTCTTTTACCGCTAAGGCAAACTGTTACAACATGCCTATCTCTTCTTTAGATGCAGCACTACCTGTATCTTTTAGAACAAAGACAGTTCTACATGCGGGGTAAGAGCAAGCTTGTCTTGGCTGCTAAGAAGGAGGGCTTTCGCAGTGTCATAGAACATAAGATAGCACGGCAGATTGAGCTACAAGGTAACACTGTTAGGTACGAAACTATTAAGATAGAGTGGATAGACTTAGCAGTGCGTACCTACACACCTGACTTCATCCTTGATAACGGTATTATTATTGAGGTGAAGGGCAGGTGGGTAGCACATGATAGAAGGAAGCATCTTGAAATAAGAAAGCAACATCCGCATTTAGATATCCGTATAGTTTTTGAGAACCAGAACAATAAGCTGTACAAAAGTTCTAAAACATCGTATGGTCTATGGTGTGTTAGAAAGAAGATTGAATATGCTAATCGTGTTATACCTGAAGCATGGCTAAAAGAAAAAGCCAAGCCACTACCACCCATTAGAACAACAGTAACTAAACCTACATTATAGGAGTATCGTATGTTTAATCCAGAAGTTACAGACAATAGCTACGCTATCATTGTCACACCTACACTAGGTGATGACGATACATGGACAGGTGAAGTAAGCGTGTCTATTTCTTTATCTAAAGATAGCACACTTTCACAAGAGGATAAGCGTGAGATTGAAATGTTATGCGAGTACATGGCCTCTGTTCTTCCTGCAATAGAAGACAATGATGATGTACGAGAACTAATAGGTACCTATGTAGGTGATGCTATCTCTCGTCTACCTGAGAGTAGCATTGATAACGGAACCAATCAGCAAGTGTTTAACTTCTTGTCCCCTACAAAAGGCAACGCCTAAGATGTTGCGGGCTAGGGTTGCTATTACATTAGAGATAGACACTGAAGAGTTCCCTATGCCAGTAGATGGCAACCCTAGTGAAGAGCTTGAAGACGCCCTTCAAGATGTGCTAGATGAAGTTTACGGTACTCGTATACTTGGTATTAAAGTCACAGTAAAAGGAGATAACAATGGACACTAGCACAACTACCATGACTGCCTATCAGCAGTACATCCATGCGTCAAGGTATGCCCGTTGGCTAGAGGATGAAGGAAGGCGTGAGACATGGGAGGAAACGGTACACAGGTACTTTGAGTACATGAATGGTCACCTTACCCAGAAGAACGCTTTTACGGTACCTCCAAGGCTCTTACAGGAGCTAAAGACAGCAGTGCTTAACCTCAAGGTTATGCCTTCCATGAGACTGCTTATGACTTCCGGCCCTGCAGTAGAGCAGTGCAACGTAGCAGCATATAACTGTGCGTACCTACCAGTGGATAGTGTACGTGCATTTGATGAGATACTGTACGTACTAATGAATGGTACCGGCGTTGGCTTTTCTGTTGAGAGACAGAATGTAGATCAGTTGCCTCGTGTCAATGAGACATTTGAAAATACAGACACAACCATTGTGGTGGGAGACAGTAAGCTAGGGTGGGCTAAGGGCTTCAGAGAGTTAGTAAGTCTGCTGTACTCTGGTCACGTACCTAAGTGGGACTTGTCTAAGTTGCGTGAGGCAGGTGCTAGACTGCACACGTTTGGCGGTAGGTCTTCTGGTCCCGGCCCACTGAATGAGTTGTTCATGTTTGCTGTTAGCCTGTTTAAAGTTGCAGCAGGTAGGCGACTAACATCTTTGGAGTGTCATGATCTTGTCTGTAAAACTGCTGAAGTTGTTGTTGTTGGTGGCGTGCGGCGCTCTGCTCTTATATCCCTTAGTAATCTCTCTGATGATAGGTTACGTGGTGCTAAGTCTGGTAGCTGGTACAATCAACATGGTCATCGTGCTTTGGCAAACAACTCAGCGGTGTATAACTCAACACCTGATGTAAGTATCTTTATGTCAGAGTGGAAAGCTTTGCATGATAGTTTGTCAGGTGAACGTGGTATCTTTAGTAGGTCAGCATGTACCTCTAAAGCTTCAGAGAATGGACGTAGGAATGTTAATCGTACAATAGATACCATATGGGAGTACGGTACCAACCCTTGTAGTGAGATCATCCTACGCCCTAACCAGTTCTGTAATCTAACAGAGGTCATGGTACGTGTTGAAGATACACTGGACACACTAAAGGAAAAGGTCCGCCTTGCTACTATCCTTGGTACGTATCAGTCTACGCTTACAGACTTTAAGTACCTACGTAAGCGTTGGAAAGATAACACAGAGGATGAGAGGCTACTGGGTGTAAGCTTGACAGGTATCATGGACTCACCCCTAACTAATGGTCGTGCCTATGATGATGTTGAAGCAGGGCTAGAGCATACACTTACTGAGTTAAAGAAGGTGGCTGTAGAGACTAACAAGGAATGGGCAGATGCCTTTGGTGTTCCTGCTTCTGTAGCTATTACCTGCGTTAAACCTTCTGGTACTGTAAGCCAGCTTACTGATACGGCCAGTGGTATTCATGCACGACATAGTGACTACTACATTCGCCGTGTACGTGGCGACATGAAGGACAGCCTAACAAAGTTCTTACGTGAGAAGGCTGGAGTATCCTTTGAGTATGCTATCTCTGGGTACCAAGACATTGATGAAACTAAACCTATCTATAATGAAAACTTAGGTGTCTTTTCTTTTCCTGTACAAGCACCTATCAATTCAGTTACTCGTGACGATGAGAATGCTATAGATCAACTGAAGCTATGGCTTAGTTACTATCGTCACTGGTGTGAGCATAAGCCTAGCATTACGGTTAGTGTACGTGATGATGAGTGGCTTAACGTAGCAGCTTGGGTGTACGATCACTTCGATGAAATGTCGGGTATCTCCTTCCTGCCATACGATGGTGGTAAGTACGTCCAAGCTCCTTACGAAAAAATAGAGAAGGAGGAGTATGAAGAATTACTAGCGAAGACACCCACTACTATTGATTGGACATTACTTTCAACCTATGAGGTAGAAGATGAAACTAAATCGTCACAAGAGTTTGCTTGCACCGCAGACGTATGCGAAATTGTGGATATCTAAATGAAAAAAATTAAAGTAGAAAGATTCCCCCCGTTGTCTGTTCAATTTAAACAGGGCACTGTTTCATTCTATACAGGAAAGGAACACTACCCACACTACAAGAAAGATACAGTACAGTTTAAGGAGTGGCAGCGAGGGTACAATGCTGCTTACTTTGAGAACTTGCAACGGGTACAGACACGTGAACAATCTCTATAAGATAGAGCAAAAACTCCAGAAAGAATCACATGCTTGGACTAAGACTAAGCATCACATCACTTACGATGTGGTTCTTTCAGGAGAATATGCTGGTGCAACTATCATTAAAGAGTTACACCCTGCACTTGTTGGTTATATAGCAAGTAGGGGGAAGGTTAGTGTGGCAGTGTACGACACAGTAGAGGCATTGCGTCTAGTGTCAACTGCAGGTAGGCACTATCTAAATAGGCTGATAGAATATCCTGATGATGAGGGGCCGGTGTTTATAAGTAAGCCCTAAGCGTTATATATAATATCAGCATTGAAAAAAGAATGAGGCTGAGATTGGGACACTTCTATGCACCTGATCTCAGCCTCAATGTTTTTCTGCCAGTAGTCTATAAAAGTATTAAAGCCCAGTAGCTCTGGGGCTATGTCTTCAAATTGCCACACGAAATCATTCACTAGGTGTGGGTAGTCAGGTAGTGAGTAAGTTATTCTAGTGAGTAAGAATACCTTTGTGTTAAACATTTACTTTTGTTTTTCTTTTTCTTGCTTTAGATAATCTAGTCTTATATCGTAGTCCAGATCATCCCATTTCTGTAGGTTACGGTCAGGTTGTTTTATACGCATTGTCTCGTAGTTTCTTCGCGTGACTGTTCTTAAGTCCTTGTTACCAAACGCAGATACCACAGACTTATATGCCATGTTGATAGCATCTTTTCTTTCCTTCTCATCAGGTATGTTTTTTACTGCCCATGACGCAAAAAAGTCTGTTACATCTTGACCCGCAAGTGCTGCATCTATTTCTCTTTTTAATAACAATCTTTTTCCTGCGTTATCAGGTGTCTTTCTATACAATGCACTATTAATCAGGGGTATTAACTCTTGTTCAGAAATCTGTCCATAAAACTGATCCATTACTTTCCTTAATCTAGGATCACCAGATTTCTTAGGGAATAGTTTGAAGGTGTAACCTCTACCACCGTACAACTTAATGAGTTCTTTTTCTAGTATGTTTCTGTCCTCTACTGGAGTACGCCCAGTAAACTGTTTCATCAATGGCAGTTTACCTTTTCTAGGTGAAGCAACTCTTGTAGGTGAAGCTTTTAAATCTTCAGCAGTAAAAGAAAATAATCCTTCCTCTGATCTAAGAGCTTTAGGGATAGACCTTCCTGCTCTTTTCCACATCTGCGCCCATAGATTAACCTCACGGTTATCTTGCATTGCTAAATAACTCTCGTCAAATGTACCTAATACATCCTTGGCTAATCCTACAGGTACGGTAAACCTGTTCATCCAGTTACCCATTACATCCGCCATAAGCTTAGTAACAGAAGCAGCATCACCTGTTTCTAAAACCTCTTCAGCACTTTTCTGGAGTAGGTTTACATTAACTCCTGTTTTAAAAGTAGTACCAAACAATGCTTTCAGTGCTTCTCTTCCAGTATCTTTAATACTGATTTCATTTACTGCTTCTTTCCAATGTTGTCTGTCACTAAAATCTAAATCATATAAGCTTACATCATCAGGGTCTAGTCCCTTTCTTTCTGCGACACGTTTTGCTTCATTAGTTGCTCGCATGACTACATCAGCCGTAAGCATCCAGATACCAAAGGGACCATACAGTGCAAGGTTGTCCGTTACTTCACCATACTTATCTTTTATTTCATGCCATGCCGTGCTTTCACCGATAGCAGTTCTGAGTTGTATTGCACCATACAGCATACCAAACCCAGTTACTTGTTGTGCAAGTCTTTGATATACATCTCTATTAGTGTTACCAAATACTCTGCCTTGCCCTATAAGACCACCACCTTCTTTTCTTTGTATCGCTCCAATGATAGGGGCATGTTGATAGGTAAACTCTAAAGCATTAACTAGAAAGCGAGGGAAAGGAATAAAGGGAGTTGTAAACGGTGTACTAAATGCATCTATAAAACCTTTACCATAAGTTCCTTGTTCATACCCCTTCTGATAAGCATTAAACAAAGCTTCATCAGCCGCTTTTGCAATCTTATCTGGTTCAATGGTGTTAAACTTACCTTCTTTTGCAAGCTTAATTAACTTCTTGCTACCTCCTACCTGCTCACCAAGCTCAGAAACAAATATAACAGTCTTAAAAAAGTTATCTGATGCAGTGTTTAAAGCATTACCATACCTAACAAGTTTGACCATCCAATCTGTAGCACGAGTTGCAGATACAAAACGCTCAGTAGTTTTGCCGTCTTCACCTACTTTTGTAACTACCTTTCCTAGCCTATCGTTTGGTGTGGCATTAGTTATATCTGCCATTGCACGAAAAGCTGCCTTACCTTCAGGAGTCTGTTTGGCTAATGTCCTAATAGCGGCAGCTTCATCAGGGCGAGCTAACATGTATTTAAATATAGTTGCAGGTTTCTCAAGTCTAAGTAGTCCTGCTCTTCTAAGTTCTTTGTTTCCTACTGCTGTACCAACACCAAGCTGCAATCCTCCAGCTACAGTATTGTTGACTGCATAAGCTGCTACTCGTAATCCTGCACCAATAGTATTGCGAACGGTTGTAGCTGGTTGCATGGTCATCATACCACGTGCAACTTGGTCTAAGTTTTTAAGGTGTTCATAACCTTTTCTAAACACTCCAATGTCTACATCTACTGCTTTATCTAACTCATTGTCTTGCGCTGCTCTATTCATACCCTCGAATAGATCAGAGAAACTTTTTCTGCTTTGGCTTGCAATCTGGAGAGTTCTACCTGCATCAGAAAACTCTTTAACAAATAAATCAGTTAGGTCACTGTAGCCTAAGTCGTACTCATCCATTAAGTTTCTAACAAAAGTATCTGCTTCACTTTTAGCTGCGTCACCTGCTTCTTTACCTATTAAGGCAGCTACTTCTCCACCACTTTCTTTTGCTGCTGTCTTTGCAGTTTCCTCTGCCGCAGCTATTATGCTTTTCTTTTTCAGCATAAGTTCATTAGCTAAAATTTGTGTTATACTTGGGGGTTTATCTTGCCCTGCTATCTTAAATGTTTTTGCATTTCTGCCTTTAGCTAATTCAATAGCTAAAGCACTAACCCTTTTTAAGGTACTTACTTTTAACTTTATTTCAAGGTCTTCGCCTATTACTCTAGTGATAACAGGCTCGTCAACAATCTCTGCAGCCTCGTCAATAAACTCTACACTATCGTCAGCAACCTTAGCAGCTTTACCACTAAATGCGGAAGCACCCTCTTCTTTGGTAGCAACACGAGCCGTGCTGTCTGCACCAGTCACATCATCAAGTATATCTTGTGCTGTTTCTCTTCCCCTTGCTACTTGTTCTGGGTCTAAGGGTGCGTATTTATTTTTAGAAGCCTTAGCTTCCCTAGCAAGTTTAGCAGCTTGCCTAAGAGTTTTTGAAGAGGCATTAACTTCATCTGCTAATCCAGCATTATCTTTTAGAGTTGCATCTGCTTTTTTATTAGCGGTAGTTGCTCTTGCAGCACCAGCTTCTTCTGCTTCTTTAAGGAACGCTGCTTCTTTTTCTTTAAGCTTAATACCTCTTGCTCTAAAAAGACCAGCAGGAATAGCAGAGCCAGCAGCAGCTAGACCAGCAGACAGATACTGCTGCCGCCTATCAACTTCATCTTTTTCTGGTACTGTTGATCCTTCTGTTCTACGGGTAAGGGCTTCTACTTCTGCCCTCTGCCTATAACCTTCTGCTCCAAATTCTATACCACCCTCAAGCGCAGCAGTGCCAGCAACAGATGAACCAATTCTACCTGCCTTACTTCCTGCTGCCCTTGCTACTCCTTTAGTGGCTGCTTGTTTAGCTAGGGCACTGACACCTTTACCTGCAGCAAAACCTGCAACTTTACCTGCACCAAAGCCTAAGTATGTAGATGGGGATGAGAGTAATGCACCACCATAGTCTTTAATATATTCAAACAGACCTGTATCAGCATCATCAAGACGCTCAAAGGCTGTTAAAATTTTACCCATTCTTTCTTTGTCAACATCAGTAGTAGATTTGTCTTTTACATAGCTAAGGTTTTTCCATGCGCTTACTTCATTAACAGTGCTTGATCTATTATACTCTACAAATTCATTGTATAGCTTTTCTTTATCTGCGGTACTAATGTTTTCCTTAGTTCTTTTTCTAAGAAAAACAGAAGCATCACGTAGAAACGCTGGGTTATTAATCAAGTCTTCTTTAGATAAAGACTCCTGCTCCCAGTAGTTTCCTGTAGATTGTTGTTCAGCCATTAAGGTGCTTCCTATTCTTGCTACTCGTTCCGCATTTGTCCTGATGCGTCACGCACTGCTTTTGATATTGTTGTTGGATTAACTTCACCATCACCCAACGCAGCGTTTACTAGCCGATAAAAGTTGTCATTTTCTTCGGCATTGGTTAATCCCAACGCCTCAAAGTTTTCAGTAATAACCGCTCGCACTCTATCTTCCATGTTGTCTATCGTTGATGTCGCACCCCATTGGGCCTCAGAAATTTGACCAGCCCTAAGGGGTTCGCCAAACCCTGCACCTTCTCTAATTTTTCCTAGCATCTCATCACCTATGCCGGGATTTTTTCGATTCGCTGCATCAATTGCAGACTTATAAGGTGAAACATAACCATCAATGCCATCTTTATCAATGTCCGTTAATATTTCAATCATACTATTTTGGGTTTGTAGATAGAAGTTAGCCCCATTAAACCTTTGATCTTCAGGACCATCCATTCGCCCATCATCAATACTGTCACCAGCCCGCAACCTAACATTAGCCAGTGCATTTGATTTAAGTATGCCTCCTATTTGTATGGCTAGTGAGCCTTGTGCAGCCCTAGCACCACTAGGGCGATATACTCTGCCAAACTGTGCGTCTACAAAAGCTGTTCCATCTGGTTCCAAAACATCTACAACACCTAGAACAGCCTTACTCAGTGCATTTCTGTCTGTGGCATTCATCTTGCTGCCTATTGTTGCTTGATCACGCAGTACTTGTGCAGCTAGTATTTCTTCTCTTTTCATAATCTCGGCCATAGTGCCTGTTTGATCACCTATCGTAATTACTTCCTTATTCTTTGTTGCTTCATCAATAGTTAGTTGCCTAACTTCTCTATCTTGTGCTTGCCCTTCAAGGGTTCCTTTCCCTATTTCAAACTGTTGATCCTGTCCCCGTATCTTCTGTGCATCTGATTGAAGGCTCATTCTAACTGAAGGATCAACAGCACCAAGACTTACTCCAGCCATTCTTGGGGCAATGCCTGTAGTAAATGCGTCACCGGGACCAGTTAGTGCCCTAAGTTCTTCAGGGCTAACACCTAATTGCTCTGCAGCTTCACGCTGTGCTTCACTTGTAATACCTGCCGTACTTAAACCACCTACATGTTTTAGAAAGCCTTTCTGTAGAGCTTTATTTTCTTCTGGCTTAACACCTATATTAGTACCTTCAAACGTACCCATAATACGTTTGACTGCATCATCGCTGCTGCCTGTAAATTTCTTTGTTACCCCTACTAGCTCACCTGAACCAGAATCAGCAGTACCTGCAGAGGCATAACCTAATTCACTAAGACTTGTTCCTGTACCCTTAGCCTCCGCCTCTGCTCTTACTTTTTCAAGTGTTGCTTTAGTTTGTGCAAACTGTTCAGGGGTTAGTCTTGCCATAGCTTCTGCTACAGCACCAGCGTTAGGGTCATTACCTAACACAGCAAGCGCAGATTCAAACTGCTGCTTAACTGTTTTCTTTTCTGCTCTACGTGCATCCCTTGCATTCTTAGCGTCATCGTAAAACAGTTGCGTTTTTTTATTAATCTTAGCTTCCATTTTCTCTCTGTCTTCTTTCCAGTTAGCACTAATCCTCTCACTAGCACCAGCTAAAAATGAACCAGATAATCCAGAAAATATACCCATGCCTCTATTCCTCTTCTTCTTCTTCTGTTACTTCAGCAGGTTTAGACATTAACCCGGATGTATTTTCCATGTTAGAAATGTAAGACTGTACTTGTTCTTGCTCTACTTTTTCTAAGGCTTCTTGATCTTCTGTGTATAGCTTCTTTGCACCGGCCATAGTAATATCATCAGCATTAGTTTCACCTTCATCTAATCCTGTAGTGTATTCAACCTTAAGCTTATCTGCTAACGTAGTAATAATACTATACAAATGAGGTGCAACTATAATACCTGTGTCAACAGTATGTTCACCTTGCATAACACCCCCTAAAGTAATAGCGTCAATTAAATCAGTTAGAGGAATTCCTGTCTCAAGAACTTCCATTAACCTTGCAGAACGATCTGGGTTAAGTAACTTATCAGCATAGAAGTCAAGTACTTCAACAGGCTCAGTGTACCGTGGAGGATTTTCCCAAGGTCTGCCTCCGGGTTCTGTAGTTAATGATTGCCCCGGAGTAGGTGCATCTGTTTCAAATTTTGTTAGGTCTAGCATTTCATACTTCCTATTTTATGCTTGTTGGGTATCTGTACTATTATTAAGTGCATCTGTTATAAGTCTTGCTAATTCTTCTTCAGGAGTAGGAGGACGTTTAGGTGCGCCTCGTAATGCTGCGCCACTTGGTCTTGCCAATAAGCCTTTTGCTAATGCTCTGTCTTTAGCGGCATCACTACTGCCTCTAAATTCTTTTGTATCGTAGACTGTTTCCTCACCTGCGCGATTAGCAGCAGCCGCAAGAATTGCATCTCGTGTTGTTGTATTAAGACCCATAATTTTTTCCTTTACCTATTAAAATAAACCGCCAATAAGAGGTATTGATTTCAATACAGTAGAGGCACCTGCTTTTAGCACGCCACTAAAGATATCACCTACAAAGCCACCTACTGCTTTAGTATTTTCTCTGTTTGCATTATACTCTGCTAGGTCAGTACGAGACTTAGCGTTAAGCTGGGCAACTGTCATAGCAGCAAGACGCTCAGATTCATTTTCTCCTGAAGACCATGACCATTCCATGACATCACGATACTCTTGCCACAGGTTACTGTAAGCAGTGTTACTAATGTCTAACAAGTTCTGTGCGTTAAGTTGGTTCTGAAAGTTAACTGCTGCTGTATCAGTAGTAGCAAGATTTCTACGCCACTGAGCATTGCTTTGAGCAATAGCTAACTGGTTCTGTGCGTTGAACTGATCACGTTGATTTACAATCTCACTGTTAAACCTTTGCAGTGTATTAATCTCACCAGCGTTAAACTGATTGATAGCATTCTGCTGTGCTGAGTTTTGTTGTGATACTTGTGATCCTAAGTTAGCAAAGAACTGATCTAGCTGCTGTTCGTTAGCTGCGTTAAATTGCCTAGCAGCATTCTCTGCTGCCGTGTCACTAAGAATAGACTGTGTACGATTCTGTGCGTTAAACAAAGCTGTTTGCTGAGAGTTGGCTAGATTAGCCATGTCAACCTGTAAGAAGTTCTGAGCATTCTGTACTGATGACTGTTGCCTATTGTTTAGGTTAGTTGTTTCTAGGCCAGCAACCTGTGCAGCATTAGCCATTACAAGGGCTTGCTTATTACTTAAGTTACTTAGGTCTGCTGTCTGTGCTAGTCTTGAATTCTCTAAAGCAATCTGTTGCTCAGAGTTAAAGTTAAGATTAGCAATATCAGCTACACGTGCAGCGTTCTGCACTCGTGTCTGAAAGCCTGTATCAAACTCTTGCTGCATAAACTGGGCACGATACTGTGCAGATACCATTGCAGCCTGTTGCCTGTTAGACAGATTAGCTTGCTCAAATCCTGCAACCGTAGCTGCATCTACCTGTGCAATAGGAAGTGCTGCTCGCATAGCAGCCTCTACAATAGCTTGCCCTGCCATGCTGCTGGCTCCAATGCCACGTTGCTGGAGTACAGCACGAGCATTGTCTACAGCACCCCGTGCCCACAGAGGTACTTCTGTATCTGTAAACTGAGAGACAAGACTGGCAAGCTGGCCTTGCACAGTAGCTTGACTAGACGGTGTACCCACAGCAGCAGTAGGTTGTACAAAGGCAGCAGCTTGTGCTGCTTGGCCCGTAGGAGCCGCTATAACCTCTCCTGCGCCTAGTTGCCTAGCTGTAGGTGCCTGTACTTGTGTTCCTGCAGTCTGAGCGCCCTGTAATTGGCTTACAGCGGTACCTGCTTGCTGGGCTGCAGTGATTTGTGTAGGAGCAGCTTGCTGTGCTGCTGTTGCTGATGCTACATCCCGTACATCAGGTGCAGCCTGTGCTGCAGTTATTGCCGCTGCTGTAGATTCAGTAGGGCCAATAGCCTGTGCAGCTTGAGCTTGTCCTGCTTCAGCTACTCGCACATCTCCTGTAATTAAAGCAGTAGAAGGAGCTACAGACTGAGCAGCTTCAGTAGGTGTTTGACTAGCAGTGTAAACACCACCAGCAGGTAGTGCAGGTTGCTGTAATCTTTGTGCAGTTTCTACACCAATCTGTGGTGCATTAACATTTGATAGGTCTACTTGA
>Ga0209337_1001260_pt1 | contig 19438 bp, 38 predicted proteins | sample LinPmetageLP53_FD_184044 | JGI IMG/M metagenome (GOLD analysis project Ga0209337, IMG submission 184044) | Marine viral communities from the Pacific Ocean - LP-53 (SPAdes) (version 2) | ecosystem: Environmental > Aquatic > Marine > Oceanic | place: Pacific Ocean | collected 2010-02-08 | reverse complement strand
TCGGTGCTAAATTCGCTGCAGGTCTTTGGTCATAAAGTCTTTCATATAACAAATGTTCAAATCCAATTTCTACTTTATAAACTTCTGAAGGGGTTGAAAACTCCCCACCTGATGTACTATAATTTAATGAACCCCAACCTGAATTGTTTAGTTGTTCATATTGTTTAGCCAAAAAAGTTCCAAGTCCTTTATAAGAAAATTGTATTTGTTTAAATGGCAAAGCAATATTTACACTTGATTTAGTTACATCTAAATAACTATCAATATTTGTTGGTGTTGTAGAAGCTGCACTATAATAGCTATCTAAAGTCCTTACTTCAATAGTACCATCACTTTCTACATAAGCAGTCAGATTGAACATTTTGAATATATTAGTTAAAAAATCCAAAATAGTCATTTCAGGAATTTGTTGTGCAATAATAAATTGTTGGTCACTATTAGATGAAAAAGCACTTGCATTTTTATATTCATCTTGAAATTGTTGACCCGGTTGTAAATTATTAATAACCCAATGAAAGCCATTTGCATTGAAAGAAATTGTAGATGTACATCTTACTTGTATTCCATAAGTACCTCCTTGTAACGGTCCTGGAGACAAAGTTGACCCAGTAGCAAAAAAAACAACTGCTGTCGTAACTCCTAGTCTTTGTTCATATACTTCTCCATTTCTCATAATCCTTATATCATAAGGAATATTAGTTGTGGTTGGGGTTATTGTTAGTTGAGTATTAGAATAGTTTGTGTTATTATCTAATAGCAAATACCCATTTAAAGTTGCTGAACCTGCAGGGTTTCCACTACCTTGAAAGACTAAGTCATTTAATTCTGTCCAAGGCGTTGATATTTGACCTGCTGCATCAACACTACCTTTTTTTCTATGAAGCCACATAAAAAGATTGTTAAATGCAGAGTTAGAAGAATTATTAAAAAAAGAAGTGCTAAAATTTATGTCATCAAATTGTGATTCTATTGCATCTATAATATATTGTAATCTAATAGCAAATTTAAATTGATTCCATTGAATACCATTTGGAGTAGTTGCAAACCCATTCCAAAACACATTACCATTTTCCCCATTACTTGTTAGACCTGTATAAGTCATTCTATTAGTATGAGTAATTAAAGGAACAATTCTATTTACAGTAGAAGTTGCAGGGTTTAATTGTAAACCACTTTTAATATTATTATAATTATAAATAGTATCAAGTTGTGCGAGTGTCGCTAATCCACTTAACTGTTGGTCACCTAGTATATCTTTTAAATTTACTGTATTACCATAAAAAGTAATTCTATAAGTATGTGGTGAATTGTTTTTAAGGTCAACTCCCTGTAAAGCTACAAAGCCTGTTTTATAAGGTATTGTATTTAACTCTAAAGATGCAGCTACTTTGTTTCTTGCATCAAAACCATTTAATATATCAAAATTATAGTAGTGTTGAAAAATCCTATTATTAACTGGTGAAGCAGGTAAAGAAAAAGTTTTGGTAAACTCTGTAAATATCTTTGCAATATCTTTTACATTTTGAATAGTTTGTGTAAGTGAAACTGTTTCATCTTTGAATAAATCTAATCTTTCAGTTCCTATATATAATTGTAGTTTTTGCATTTATGTTATTCTACGTTATCTTATGTTATTTATATAATCAAAAGCATTTTCAAATTGCATTGTGTATTGTATTAATCTATCATTAACAGATGTTTTAAAATCAATACTAGAATCTTTAACAATAACAGGCACTCTTTCATTAGCAGTTGGATTTGAATTTACTGGTCTTTCAAACCAAACGTATTCAGACATTAATAATTGCTGAAACATTTCATTTGCTTGTTCTGGATAATATCCTGAGCTAAGTTTGACACTTTGTCTAGCTTGTGTATTAAACAACTTATTAGGTGCATTAGAAACTTCATAATTTGCTTTTCCTGCGGTTGGATAAACTATTGTATTTGCTTTATAGTTTTCATTTGTTCTAGTGACTTGTTTAGTTTCTTTTAAAAAGAACCATAAATCCTGTTGAACTCCATATTTATTTATAAATATTATTTTATTACCTATTCCATATTTAGTACAATCTATTCTTTTAATAACACAAGTTAAAGAACCTTGACCTGCTTGAGATGTTGCATTTCCATTAAAATTATATACTACTAAAACTCCTCCTCCTGTCATATAATGAACATAACCTTCTTGACCAGTAGGATAATAGATTTGCCATTTGGCTGGTGGTGTTCCATCTTGGTTTCCTGAGAAATTAGGAGCAATTAAAAACTGTGCAGATGCTGATGTTAGAAAAGGCACTATTGGATTTGCACCTTCATCAAATGTTCCATAAGCTTCAAAGCCTACATCTGAAGTTGAAGTTGTAGAAAGCACACTTCCTGCTCCATTTGTTAAAGAATGTGTTGAAACAACAGTTGTTATTGCAACAGTTATTGGTACGTAATTAGATTTATATACAATATTTAAATAATCCCTTGCTAACTCTGAAATATCAAATTGAACATTACTGCCTACAACTGGATTGTTTTTTATTAAAGTGTATCTTAAAGTTCCATCTATTGTAATTTTACAACTAACAGATAAAGGATTTGTTGAACCTACTGTTGCTGCAACTATGTTTTTATATTGTGGATTTCTTAACGCTATGTTTGCCATTTCTTATTGTTTTCTATTTTCTATATCTTTTGCAATAGCTTTTAAAAATTCATCTCCAAATTTAGCTTGACCTTCTCTTAATGCTTCACTAAAAAAACTTGTTGCTCTTATTCCTTTTTTAAATATACTTCTTGCTATTAAGAAGTCTAATGTTTTTCTTTTTAAAAATCTACCTTTCTTATCTCTAGGTGCTAAACCTTTTCTTACTGTCCATTTATCAAATGCTTTTGGTGGTGGCATACCTTTTAAACCAAACTTACCTCCTTTGCTTTTATAACTAAAAGGTGATCCTGCTGTAACTTTATCTGCATAATATGATTCTACACCCCTAACACCTTTGTCTTGAAATATACCATAGTTTTCCATATAAAATCTTACTATATATGCACTAGGAAGTGTATCAACTTTTGATGTTAATGAACTAGATAATTTACCATCTTGATTATCTTTCTTTGCTAAATTTACTCTTGCTTGTTTTATAACATATTCAGCAAATGTTTCTATTGATTGTTTAAAAGATATATATTTCATTAGCAAATATATATATCATTATAAATTAAAACATCCATAGTTATTGTCCATCCTGCTAATTGATTCTCAAAACGATCATAGAAAGGTTCTAAACTTGGTGAGTTTTCTAATTGGTACATATCAGTATATAAACTACCTTTTCTTAATCTTTGTGTTAATCTATTCAACACTCCTAATTGTGTGTTTAAGATGTCTTGTACATCATTATTTCCTGTAAACCTATCTACTGTTAATTCTTTAGATTGGTTGACAATATCACAAGCTAAAATGCTCATATTAAATCTTAACACATTTTCGTCATCAATTACTGAGTTAATTATAATGTGACCTAATGGAAATATATCTTGCTTGTTTAAATTAACATCTGTAATGTCTCCTGTTGTTACTGTGTTAATATTTACATCTTTTAATAGTTCCTCTTTTATTGTTTCGGTTAATTGATAAAAACCTCTTATACCTTGATTGCTCATTTAAATTTCTTTTTTATTTGTTTTGCTTCTAAATCGTTTTTGTCTTTCATAAATGATAGCATCATAAAACATTCGTGCATTTTCAATTTAGTGATATTTTCAAATCTTCTAATGTCCCCTTTAGAGAGTGCATAAATTGATTGATACCATCCCCACTTTGTGTTAAAGATAGATGTTTGATCAAGGCTTCGTTCTCCTGATTGTCCAAAGAGTTCATCATAATTGTCGACAATTCCAGACCTAAATTCCACAAAAAAAAAATTGAAGACATCACAGCATCCATTGGCATATCCAATAAATCTTGTTCTGTTCCAACCTCATAATCCTTTATAGTATATTTATTTTTTAACTTTGCTATTATTGGTCTATATAAAACATTCATTGCTTTTTCTATTTGATCCCAATCACCTATAAAAGTATCTAAGTCAATATATTCACCTAAAGTAAGATCATCTAATTGTGGGTGAAAACCATACTCTATTTTGTTTAATTTAAATCTTTGTACTAAAGCAGGTTTGGTGTCAAATATATTATTAAGTAATTTTATAATTTCTTGACTATCAGATAGTTTTAATAATATAACTTTATTCAAAGGCATATTACAAAAAATCTCAATCATTTTTGCATCATAGAATTTATCTCCTTTGTTCTCTTTTTGGATATTTAAGAAATGTTTATACTGTCTTAAAGTAATATCTTTTAATGATGTGGGTATAGTAATGCTAAGTTTCATATATATATAACGGATTTAATTGTGTATTTTATAGTCATAAAAGTAATAAAAAAAAAGGAGAGCATTTCTGCCCTCCCTTTTATAAGATTATACTAAACTGTGATTCACTGTAGGCGTATAACCTTTTTAATGTAAGATTACTCAATAAACTTACATCATATCTGCCTCAAAACAACCATTACTGCAATAACCTTTTTGGTGTATTGGCTTCTCGCAATGATCACAAGTATAATCTGGATCATTCCAACCTCTGTAATTGTGTTCCATTTCTACTAACCAGTCATCATAATTCATATGTTAAATATTAAACTCATTAATATTCTTGCTATAAAATAAGTCGGAAACAAAATTAAAAATATAATTTGTGCTTTCTTAAATTGTTTGCCTAATTTTGCTGCTGTTGTTAATTTCTTATCCATCTATCAAATTTAAATTAAACTGCTTTGCTACATAATTTATGTGCTTCTGTGTAGTCATTGACCAATAACCTAATTGAATTAAATTACTGCCATCTATCTTTGCAACTATTGTACTGTAACTCCATACATTATTGCCTTGAATTTTTAAATTTTGTTTGTACCTGTCTAGTGTTCTCATATTGTTTTTTTTAGTTATAAAAGGTTAAAAAAGTTTTCTCTTACTTTAAAAGCTATATAAAATCTGTAATTTTGTTTTATATAATTATTCTGGACTCTTACCTTAATTATTAATAATACTTAAATATACAATAAAGATACTTATAAACAAAAAATTTAATAACTTATTTTAATGTAGAGTGTATTTACCAAAGTTGGGTCTTGATAAAATTGAGTAGGTTGCATAACGACAGGGATCAATAATATGATTGTGCTTATCTTCAGGTACATTAATTAACCTACCTGATTTATCTTCTTTCCATTTATAATTTCTAAACTCTGCTATTGCATTAGATGAGGTTGATAGTATATTTATTTTGTATCTCTTTAATAAGTCAATACCTGCATTAATTGAATCTTTACCTTTTATGCTTGGAAATATATTATGACCCATCTTTCTTAATTCACTTATTAATCTAGGTTCTGCACTATCAGCATAGATTGGATTTGATTGTAAGTTTTCTTCTTTTAAGAATTTGCTAATATCATTAGTAGTCATTTGTGTTCTATATAAATGTTCTTTAACATATAAGTTATGTTCTAATGTATAAATACTTACCAATGTACTAGGATCATTTGAGTAACCAAAATCCATTCCATAAGCAATTAACTTTGCATCTATTGGTATTTGATTTACTTCATTGTATTTGAATATTGTACTCTTACTTGCTGTTCGTTCACCTAATCCATATATTTTCCAATATTGATCATCTGTATCTCTTAACCTTTCTATCTCAGCTTTGATTGAATCTTCTACAAAAGGATTATCTAAGTAAGTAGTTTTAAAAAAAGCACAATCATCTCTAGGTATTACTTTATCATATATCCAATGATACTCATCTGAAGGATTAAAATCTAATATAATTTGTTCTTGTGTTCTAAATATAAGTTGTTGCCAATCTTCAAAAAATAACTCATTACCTTCATTTATAAATAGTAGATCTCTTTTCCTACCTCTAATCTTTGTAGGTTGATCAAGAGATATAAATTCAATTAAGTTGTTAAATAAATAGTATTCTGAATTTGACTTGTTGTGAAACTTCTCACTATACATATTATGAGTTTGTAAGATACTCATAAAGTCTCTCATAACAGTTGCTCTTAAACTAGGAAATGATTTTCTGCAAATTGTAATTACTTTGTCGTTATGTTTAGCACAATACTCAAATATGATCCAAAGAATAATATTATAAGTTTTGCCTGAACGAGTACCACCTTGTTCAACTACAATCTTTTTTGTGTTATCTAATAAATGTTCATAAACAACATTAGTTTTTATCTTTAGTTCTGCCAATTATTTCAATTTGAAAGTTAGTAGGCATTCCTTCTGCACCTGTAATTTCTTGTCTTTCAACATATCCTCTATTCTTGCCTTTTGTTTTTAAATAAAATATAGTTGCAGTTGTATTACCATTTAATATTTGTTTATGTAATTGACTTTCTGCCATATCTAATGCTATGTTCTGTATGTCATTTACTGACTTTTTAAACTTATCATCTTTTAACCATTCATAAAATGTACTCCTAGCAATACCTACATTCTTACAAGCAGTAGTAACAACACCAAATGACTTTTCTAATGTTTCTAATGTTTTCTTTTTTAGTGTGTCCGATTTGTCCGATTTATTTTTCATTTAATTGCATTTAAAAATTCGTGTCTTGCACTTTGATCTGATTTAAATACACCCATTAGTTTAGTTGTAGTAGTATGAGTGTTATGTTTCTTTACTCCTCTCATTTCCATACACATATGCTTGGCAGTTAATTGAACAGCAACACCAATAGGTTCTAATTCATTCCATAAAAACTCTGCTACCTGCATTGTGATTCTTTCTTGATTCTGTAATCTTCTAGCAAATGTTTCTAATGTTCTTGCTAGTTTTGATAGACCTACTATTTTCTTACTTGGTATGTATGCAATAGTTCCTGTTCCAAAGAATGGTGCTATATGATGCTCACACAATGAATGAAATGGAATATTAGTTTGTATAATCATCTCATCATATCCCTCACCTTCAAATGTAGTGCAATTCCATTTAGGTGGATTTAAAAATTCATTAAAAAACTTTACAAATCTTTTAGGTGTTTCTTTTAATCCTTCTCTATTTACATCCTCACCAAAGTATTGTAGTAATCTAGTAACATTATCTTCTACTGTTTCTTCTCCTTCTTCTCTCATCTCCCAAGGAAATACTAACCATACATTTTCTGTACCATTAGTTTCAGACATATCAAAAAGAGATACAAAAGGTTTTTTATATCTGTTTATATATCTATCTCTTGTCTTACCACTATCTATAATGTCATCTATTATTATATCAGCTTCCTCAATTGTGTCTACTGAATATCCTGTTAGACCTGCAACTATTTGTCCACCTCTTGGCACACCATAAAACTTTGAATTTTTAGGGCATTGCAATACTATTTTATTTACTGCTTGATAAACCTCTGCCCAAGTAAGATATTGCTTCATATGTTAGTTTAATTGTTTCCATAATTTATACTCCTGTTTTTTTATTCCAAATTTCTATATGTAATCTTGTGGTAAAATTAACATAATTTTCTATTGCTAATTCAACTACATTTAATTTATTATCATTTAATAAATCTTGATTTTCACCTGCTGGCATTAAGTAAATTTTATTTTTATCTATTATGTTATAATAAATTTCTTTTACTTCTTTCCATTCTTTTATGTCGTTTATTACAAATTTAAATATAGTATTTAGTTTGTTTAATTGTTTTATTACTTCAGATTTAAATGTCATTGATCTATCATTTCCACTATTTAAAAGTTTAGGACTGCAATTCCATAAATGTATTTGATATAATAAAAATTCATTTGGCATTATTGTTCCGTTTGTTTCTACTTCAAAATAAGCATTTGCATTTATATTATGTTTTACATACTTAATAAAAGCTTCTAATCCTGCTTGCTGCATCATTGGTTCTCCACCTGTGAGAATAATGTGTGCATCATTTTTAATTGCTTTTATACAATCATCTGGTAATACTTCTTCAACATTCATTGAGGTAGCTTTCATCCACACCTCTACAGTATCACATCTAAATTCTGCTCCATTATGTAACTCACCATCAAATTGCGTACCCATTCCCCCACACATTAAATTGCAACCTCCTAACCTAACAAACACACTTGGTATGCCTACTGTCTTTCCTTCACCTTGAATAGAATAAAACACTTCACTAATTGCTAATTTATTCTTCATATATTACTTTACTTGATTTTGTTTCTGCTAACTCTATTCTTACTATTGGTAATTGTGCTTCATTTTTTATTTGTTTGTAAAACCAAATTGCCATATTTTCTGCACTTGTCTCAAAAGGAACTGTCTTTATTAACTCACCTGCTAAACTTAAAACTTCAACTAAAGGGTCTTTATCATATAATAAAAACCAATGATCATACTGCTTTACTATTGGTTCTACCATATTATCAATGTCACTAAAAAGCATTGTAACACCATTACTCATATGATCAAAAGCAAAAGTACATACTACATCGTAGGTATGTCCGTGTAATCTTCCACACTTTACACCTGCTTCTTTATTTCTATGACCCATATAAAAATGATATTTTTTTTCTATCTTAATCATATCCACCCTTTCTCTTTAGCCAAGTAATAACCTTTTACTCTTAATTCAGTTGCAGGATTATCTTTATTTCCATAACCCCACTCATTCATAGTCATATCTCCATTGTAATCTGTCATAGTATCATTGATAATTATATCTAAGATATTTAAATCCTTTGCCATTTTCCAAGTTTCAGCTTTATCTAAATACATTAAAGGTGTGTGTATTCTATAATCACCTGCACCTAATCCTAACGACAATGTAGTTTGCAATGCATCTATCGTAGTTTTTCTGCAATCAGGATATCCACTATAGTCAGTTTGACAAACTCCCGTTACTAAATCAGTAATGCCTTTTTCAGCACCATAGCTTGATGCTATTGTAAGAAACAAAATATTTCTTCCTGAGGTAAAACTTGCAGGTAAACTATTATCAATGTAACTTTCTTTAGTGTGGTCTGTGTGTTCAGTTAAAGATGAGTTTGCTAGTAATCCTTTTATGTTAAATATTTTATAACTTATACCTTCTGCATCAGCAATTTTTTGTGCTTGTTTTAATTCTTGTATATGACTTTGACCATAATCAAATCCTATTGCTAATACCTCATCAAATTTTTCTTTCGCCCAATATAAACAAGTAGTTGAATCTTGACCACCTGATAATAAAACTATTGCTTTTGTCATATTTTATATGTTGAAATTATTTTTACTCCACCTCTTGGAAATTGATTAACTATTACTTCTATGGTTTTTGGTTCAATAGCAGAATGCAAATGTTGTGCTATTGATTTTGCTAATGTCTCACAATGTGCTCCGTGATCTCTAAAACTCCATAAATAAAATTTAATTGTTTTAGATTCTATATAATATTTATTTGGTTTATATTTTATTGTAATATGATTAAAGTCAGGTTGTCCTGTTGTTGGACAAACAGATGTAAATTCTTCTGTACTAATTTGAACTTCTAGGTTACCACCTGTCCATTGTTGTCTGCCTTCTTTTACTTCTGTTACAGCAACATCTGGGTTAGCTGGTCTTTTCATTGATCCGTGGATTGGAATGTAATTTTCTTTACTCATTTTATTTATTTAAAGATTAATATCTGCGTACTCACTATACTTGACCCATTCATAAAAGTTATATTTTGAAAGAGCATAAGGGTCTTTTATCCTTCTTTTTTTAAATCTATTTTTTTCTACAATGCTTCCAGTAAATTTATGTACCTCACCAAACCTATGACCTGCTGACCAAGTTGTACTATCCACAGAATAAAATTTATACTTAGGTAATAATAACATTGGTGTAAATCCTAATCCGTGTACTTTTGTTTTTTGTTTAGCTGCATCATATAAAAATTTGTTAATCATTGGAAACTTCTTACTACTTAAATTGTCAGTTAAGAAAGCACCAAAACAAATATACTCATAATCCTTACATAATTTTAACCAATTATCATACCCTCTATTTAAATGCCATACAGGCATTGGTTTCCAACCTACTAATTTTTCTAACTTATCAGTTAACTTTTGTACTTCATCTACTCCTATTACTGTGTCTATATCTACTTCTACATAATTTTGTATATGATTTTCTTTTACATATTTAGCATAGTCATAAATATACTTATCCCAATCTAATGTCTTTGCCTGTTCTTTCTTTGATGTTAAATAACTAAACACACCACTATCTAAAATAAAATCTTTATACTTACTACTTAGATTTTTTTCCTTTTCATTTATATAGTAATATGATTGTAATCTATAAAAGTCATAAAACTTATCTACTACCCAATGTGCGTGTCTTGTTCCGTGACCTGCAAGATATATTTTCATTTAGTAAGTAAATTATATATAATACTTTCTTTACTTCCTTTTGCATTATTTAATATTTCTATTAATTGATCATATTCATCTTTAGTATAATCTAAAACTATTTTATATTGCTCATCTTTTTCTTCTTCTTCAGTAAAAAAATCTTCTACATCATAATCTTTATGTTCCCATACATCTAAACCCCATTCAGTTATTTTTTCATTTGTCCAATCATTAGCTAATAAATCCCAATCCCACTCTCCAAAACCTACATTGTCTTTTATAATAAATTCTTTCTTTTGTTCTTCAGTTAACTCATCAGCTTGAATTACATAGATTTCTTTTAACCCTGCTTCTATACAGGCTTTGTGTCTCATATTTCCACCAAGTATTATATTTTTCTCATCTACAACAATTGGTCTAAGTTTTAACATTTCTGGAAAATCTTTTATAGACTTGACTAATTTTTTAAACCTAACATCTTTTATTAATCTAGGATTGTTTGGGTTAGATTTAATTTTATGTATTTTAATTTTATTAGGTTTCATATTTATATAACGTATTAATTCTGTTTATTTTTCCAGTCATATGATTTTTTTCTTAATTTAATTGTGTTCATTAAATCAACTACATCTTCATCTTTAACATCTAAAATTAATTTAACTAAAGGATTTTTTAATTTATTTCTTAGTTTTAAATATTTTTCTTCTATATCAAGATATTTATTTTCTAAATAATTTGCTCTATCTACATCCTCATATGGTATTCTAGGTTTAAAAAAAAATGTTTTCTCAAATTTATCTAAGTTTTTATTATTGCTTTTATACATTGAATAGTTTTTAAGCAAATGCAGACAACTTGCGTGGTGCATTTTTCTGCCTTGATCAGTAAAAAATTTAGCTATATTTTGCAATTTCATAAATAACTTGTCTCTTAATATATAACAAGCCAATGCTCTCATTTCTATTACTTCTCTTTTTCTTGTGTTGCTAAAAATATCTAACCCACAAAGTCTGTTTATTTTTTCACAAACTTCTAAGGGTGTTAAATTTTCATCTGAGCAATAGGGATCTACAGGTGTAGTTAATTCTTTGTCTAATCCTTCCATTAATTTGTTCTTAACTTTAATAAATTGTAGCATTCAATATACTTTTCTCTTGCTTTACTTTTGTAATTTTGTTTAAATAATTCATAAAGTTTTCGTGTATATTGGTATTTGGTTTCACAATCTACAAAATATTTTTCAGCAAACCTCTTACCTTTACCTTTAAAATAGTTTACATTGTCTGCAGTATCTCCTTCAATCATTTGACTATAAAAATTAAACAAAGCTTGTTCTTCAGATATATCTAATATTTCTTTATGTTTCCAATGATAATTATAAATTAGACAAGGAAATTGTTTGTAATCTTTATCAATTGAAACGATCATAACTTCATTTCTACCAAACTGTTCACTTAATTTAAACCAATATCTTGCTACCATATCATCTGTCTCAACACCATAACCAAATATACTATCGTATTGTTGCTTAACATAATTATGCATTGGGTGTAGTAGTGGAGGAAGTTCTTGTTTTTTTCTGTTTGCTTTATATTTTTTTGCAAGTAATTTTCTAAAATTACCTTTTGATCCACTAAATGTTATTACTTTATCTATTGTATATTTTTCTTCTAAATCATTTACAATAGACATAAATTGTTGGTCAAACTTATTTCTAGAATCACTTATATCAGTATAATACTTTTCATCTTCAGGTGTTTCTCTTTTTCTGTAACAACTAGCAAATATTAAACTATCTGCATCTATAAGTAAAATCATTCTTTTATTTTATTAATCCATTTACCTTCTAGGTCTATGATTGTGTAATTATGTTCTTTTAACAATTCAATTGCTTTATTGATTGCTTTTGCTCTTTGTCTGTAATGATCAAATATCTCATTTTCAAATGCGTTTACTTTATTCATAATTCTTTTAATTCTTTTTTTATTTGTGTTAAATAATATTTTTGCATTTTTTTATTCTCTTTGCAAACTTGATTAATTATAAAAGGAAGGTCTTTAAATAATTGATCTGTATTATAGACAAGCCATTTTGAATCGTCTGGGTCTCCATAACCAAAGTGCATTTCTCCACTATCACAATATAAGTGATGTGTTTCGTGTATATATGTATGCTTTTTTAAATTAATTAATTTGTCAATTTGTGATTCTAACTCATCTATTTTGTCTTTTAAATCTGCTTTTTTTAAATCCATCTTGAAATTATTATAGTTAATATTAATGCTATTGTAGCAATCATAAATGCAATTAAACTTGATGTATATTGTTTATCTGATCTTCCTTGCCTTGACCTGTATTGTCTTGTTTTTTTATCTTTCATTTTAAAATCCTTTTTCGCAATTGTCAGCATAATCAATAGCATCTTGATATATGTTAGGTCTTGTTTTTTCTACAAAATCTGCAAAATCATTAAACCATTTAAGTACTTTTTCTTTGTTGTCTATTCTCATTATTATGTATTTTTTAAATCAATAAAAAGAAAATTTCTGTCTTTGTCAATTACACTTTCTTTTAATTGTATAGTTATTATTGCATCAGTAATCTGTGGATCAACCTTAATTAATCTCTCTATTTCTGATTTTATAGAAATAAGTGTGTCTGTGTTTAATGTCATAATTATTTTTTAAAATGTCATTAAATCAATTATTTGTTCTCCTGTTTTTTTACCATTTAATAAAATTTCATAATTTGGGTCTTGACCTGACATACTAATGTCATCAAGTAAGTCATCAATATTATTAAATGATTTAGTGTAATAAGTGCAATCAATAGTGTAATTTTTCATTTTGTCTGTTTTAAATTATTGTTATAAAAAATCAATGAGAAGTTCCTAACTATCTAAGAGAGGTAACTAGTTTTACAGGACTCGCACCTGACATCTCATAAGCCTTCCCCCCTCATTGATAAATCAAATATACAATAAATTAAGTTATAAACAAAATTTTGAATAACTTTTTCTAAGATAAGTTAATATTTATTCTACTTGCTTGGTTTTCTTTTAGTAGATAAACATCTTTAAGTATTCTTTTTTTTGTCCACATTGTAGTGTCTGGACAATATTTTTTTATAGTGTTAGGCATTTTTAAAGTATTTAACCAATACATAAAATTACCCTTAGGATCATTTACAAAATACAATTTGATTATACTTTTATCTAATTGCATTAAAGCATCGTACTTGTCTTTCTCAAGCATTTTTTCCTCATAGTATTTTTTCCTAAATTTCATTTCAATTACACAATCAAAACCTTTAGGTGTTTTACCTTCAGCATCCCATTTACACATACCATCTCCTGTATGTTTTAAATCCCAACCATCAAAATTTAAAAGCATTATTACAGCTTTCTCCCATTGATTAATCTTCTTTAACCCCATTTTCCCAAATGAGATTTAAATCTTTGATCCATCTTTTTATTGTCTTGGGACTGCAACGACAGGGTTCTTCAAATTTATGATTGTAATATTTTGAGTGTAAGTCGCATACCAACAAAAATTCTGTGTTGGATATGACATCGTTCTTTCCCATTCTAAATTTTTGCCAGTCATTAAAATCATATTTGTTAAATTTTACCATCTTTTAATTTTAAAGTTATTGAGACTTTTTCTTCTATTATTACAATTACATTTAGTTCCTTTGTATTTATGGTATCTATCTACTAGGTATTTAATGCCTGTGTATTTTGTAATATAATAGATTAAGTTTCCTAATTTCATATTATTTTATTTAAGTGTGTTTTAGACACTACATAAGAATCTCCATAACCAAAGTTTTTTATTTGTTTGTATTGATCAAATTTATTTCTTGATATTGATCCAATTAATTCTACTATAGGTAATTGTAACCAAGCCAATACATAACTGTCAGCTTTTTTTCTTTCATATTGTTTTTTAAATATTAGTAAGTCAGGCCTGTATTTAGAAGCAGAGGTTTTAACATCAACTCCATTATCAAAGTCAGTTCCGTCATCACCCATAACTATAATTGATAAATCCATTTTTTTTCCAGAATATAATGAGTAAGCTAATTCACCTAAAACTCCTACATAATGTCTATGCCATCCTTTTTTATCTTTAAAGCAATTAATACTATTTTTAGTTTCTGCGTGGTTTTTTGAGCCTGATCTTTTTATTGCCAAGTCTTGACACCATTCCATTTGTTTAGTAGTAAGTTTAATTTTCATAGTAATTTTAATAATTTTTGTTTTACTTTCTTATATGTCCAATATAAAGAATAATATTTAATTTTTGATTTTCTAGAAAAATCAGATATACTTTCTCCTGAGTTAATTATTTCAAAAACTTTTCTATCATACCAATACATTTTAGATAGTGCATCTTGTATTTTTTTATTGGCTTGATCATAATTAACTGGTTCATCTATAAAATGGTACATTTGTTTGTTCTTCCTTCGTTCAATTTGTAGTTTAGTAGCATCATCAAAACTTACCATTGTAATATTTTTGTTTTTTCTTTTTAAATCAATAAATAAACTTTTTAAAGTTTTAAATACATAATAATAATTTATTTCATCTTTATACATTATATCTAAAGTTCCTTTTTCTAATTGCAATTGGATTTTTATATACATTTCCTGTGTAATGTCTTCTGCCAAAGTCCTATTACATCCAAAAGTACAAACTATATCTACCCAAGTATCGTGTTTTTTTGCTATTAAGATTAAAATATCTTTATACATATTTTTTTAAAGGATCATATAAGTTATCTACAATTGTAGGTAACCCAACATCATTGACCTCAAAGCTGAAAGTTTCAAAAGCATAACCTCTGCTCCTTCCACATTTAACAGTCACCCATTCTTTATTTACTGTATTTGCTTCTAATGATATAACTGTCTCTGCTTTTTTTTCTAAGAAAGAACCTAAATGACCAGTTCCTAATTTTGTGCTTCCGAAATTCTGATGGATTACATTTATAATATGACAATTATATAATGCTGACCATTGCATTAATTTTTGAACTACTGCATTAGATTCCTCTAAATTATTAACATCACTCACAAGATCGGCAATTCCGTCTATAATAACAAGAGATGGGTTATTTATTTTTTGCGATAGGTAATACTCAATAAATTCTAAACGTATCTTATAACCTATTGTACGTAGTCCAAAAGTATGGTATACATCTGATTGTATACTGCTATCCATATCATAAACTCTTTTAAATACTTTTTGACAATGCCATAAACCTTGCTCAGTATCAAAATGTATTAAATGACCATTACCACGATGTCCTTTTATATTACCTCCATAAATATTATTACCACTTAAATAAACTGAAGCAAGTAGTGATATAAAAAAAGTTTTTTTAGTTTTTGGTGGTGCTGTTACTACACTTAAATTTCCATAAGTTCCTATTGGTATTGGTAATAAAGAATCACCATTCTTTGTTTTTATTAATTTTTCTCCATATGATAAAGCTACAGGAGGATATTCTATTTTTTGGTGTGAATTTACAAAGCAATCTTCCTCAATGAATTGCATAAGCATATCGTGTTCGGTCTGTTTAGTTGTCATTTACTAAATGTATTATTTTTTTTTATTATAAGAATATTTTTTTACATAAAAAAAGGGTATGAATTATTAAACCCATACCCTAATTTAAAGTTAGATTAACTTATTAGAAAGGCAAATCGTCTTTGATCACGTGAGCAGATTCAGTACCTGAAATAATATCTAATTTTTCTTCTTCTTTTTCAGCTAAAGAAATTTTACCTTGATTATTTTCGATGTCCTTAATCCACACTACTTTTCCATTACCGAAATAAAGTGCTGGTTTTCCTGCTTCTCTTTCTTCAGCAGTTCTACTGTCCATAATTCCAACATTATTTCCATAACGTGTGTCGTCATTTATTGAAATTGTAAAGTTGTACCATACTGCACCATCTTTACCTTTTACGAATTTTTCTTTTGGCATTTTTGCCACATTAATACTTGCATTAATAATTGCTCCCATATTTATTTTGATTTATTTAGTTACTAATTTTTTTTTAAAACTATCAGATTCATCTTCTCCAAATACTCCAAGTTCATAAAAACCTGTTAATTTTAACACTGCTCTACTCATTGCTCTTTTTTCAGCCATTTCGGCAACATACCAACTATTGCAATTTCCATCTTTAAAGTTACTACCTTTTAATGCACTTCCAAATGTTTGTATTTTTTTATTCTCATTAGGTATTCCATTAACTACTTTTTGTGCGTGTGCTTTAAAAACTGCAAAATTTGACTCACATTTAATAACTTCATAATGTATGTCTATTTGTTCAATAGCTTGTATTTTATCTATTCCTGTTCTTGTAATAATTACATAGTGCTGATGCTTAAAAACATCATCTGCTGTAAGATCATATTTTTTATATAGTTCTAATAATTTATCTCTTTTCATATCTCATTATATTTATTTGAATTAAGTAAAGCAACATCTAATTGTGCTTCTAAAAATTGAATTTTTTTTTCTAATGCTTCACATCTTTCAATATAATATGCTATTAATTGATTTTTGCCTTGATGTGAATAACTTGTTCTAATGTTATCTACATCCATTCCAAAGTATTTAAAATTGATTTCTTTACTTCTAACTCTTTATAAAGTTGGATTTGTGAAAATGCATCTTTGAATAAAGCTGCGTGCTGTAATTGTGTTTCTAAAAGCCTAATTTCAGCTTTAATTGTGTCTTTTTGTGTTATCATTATTTAAAATTTTAATTATTATTCTTTATAAATATAAACAAAATTATTAATAACTTCCAACTCATCCATAAAAAAAAGGCTAAATAAATTTAACCCTTTAGTAATAACAATAACTAGACATTCAAATATACTGCTTTAAAAACAATCTACAAAATTTTTATATCTTTTTATCATATCTACTAACTCACTATCACTATATTTTATTAATTTTTGTGCTTTAATGTGTAATCTTCTAGCAGTTCCTGTTCCAAACTTTTGATCAAGTTTATTACCAAAAACATACTGCTCACCATATTTAAATACATTACACCCAGCGCATTGTACTTGGCAATTTATTTCGTCCCATCGAGTAGAATAATGTCTTCGACTTTGAAAATGTCCATTTTGTAGTTTTTTCCAATGATCACTCTTACCACAAGTAAAGCAAGTAGCAATCTCTCCTAATGAATTTTTTTGTCTTATATATTGACTAAATATAGTATCTAGCTTTTTAACTAATTTACTTCTTGTAGGTTTTTTTGCCATTAATCTTGATGTTTTAATAGTGAGACACCAATTTTCTCATCTATTTTTTTTATGGTCTTATATATATATGTACTATTTTTTTTTACTTGTTGTTTTTCTAGCTTTGTAGAATCAATACCACAATTAGTATATTGATTTGCATCAATTTCTAATAATTTATCAATTTTTTCATTGTTTGATATTGTTTTATAATTATAAATTTGATCAATTTTTTCTGAGGTGTATTTCATTTTTATAAAATTTTTAAAGAAAATGCTTTTTATTGCGAAATAAAAATAATAAATTTAAATTTTTTTATTGTTTAAATATAATATCTAAGTAATTATATATAAATATAATCCAAATAATTACATAAAAATAATGATCCCGATAAACTATTCTATTTGCCTATAGCTTTTATTTTTTCTAAACCTCTAGAACCAAAATAAGCACCTACAATTAAGGATAATAATCCAGTAATACTATCTAAAGGATATTCTAAATACCATCCTATAACATAAGATACTGAAAAAAAAACTAATACAATAGGTCTTACATTTTTACTTAACCAAGAATCAGAAGCCATATCTGATGACCATCTTTTAGTAACTTCTTGCATTTCAATTATATCAAACTCAAGTAATTTTATTGCAGTTTCTTTGTCTTTAGTAGAAAGTACTTTATCATTAGTAATTAATCCTTTTATTAAATTTAAAACTTTACTGTCTGGAATAATAGCAGAGGTTACTTCAAATATATGAGGTGCAACCTTACTTAAAAATTTACCTACTTTAGTTTCATTAAATTTTTTTTTAGACATTATTTCTTTTTATTAAGTAAATACCATTTCTGAATTGTGTAACCTATAGTAACACTAAGTAAAATTATTTTAAGGATCACATCTATATTAGTCATTGATATCGTAAAACTACCTGCATTTATTAATAAAAGTTTATAATCTTGCATAATATTATTTTTTAAATGCTTTATAGCACATTGCAATTGCTTGAGATTTTTCGTGGTATTTCATTAATTGTGGTACGCAACGGATCATAAAATCACTTTGCTTTTCATTTGGTTTTTTTTTTGGTATAGGCATAACTTAACAGGTTTCACAATCAGACCAAGTATAATACTTGCCTTTTTTTCTTATTACTAAAACTTGTTTTCTATTGTCTTTTTTGTTTTTATATGAAACGTGCAACCATTGAGGGTTTTCAACTCCAAATTCCCAAATTAATTGATCAAAATCTAAATTGTCTTTTATGTAATGAAACATTTCTAAATTTGATTTGCCACCCATTGAAGTTAAATCAATAGCATTTCCAGTTAAGTGCTGAGACTTTGGTGCACCTTTAATACCACGATTTAAATCTTCTGACCTAAACATACTATTAACTTTTATTGGTGCATCTACCCACTCTCTAAGAGGTTCAAAAACTTTGTTAGCAATCAACTCCATATTTTTAATATGTGCTGCTGTAGGTTTGTTTTCTATTTTATACTGTTTAGCATAATTAGAATGTGTTGCTTCTTTATAGCTTATATGATCACTAATTTTCTTCATCTTTTTCTGGTATTAATTCATAAGAACCATCTTGAAGGTTGATGTTTACTTTACCGTATTCTTCTTCTAGTTCTTTTTTAGATTTATCTTGTTCTACCATTAGTTCAACATACATATGATTTAAACTATGTATTTGAGTTTGTAGTAATCCCAAGTCGTGCAAAA
>Ga0209337_1001257_pt1 | contig 19476 bp, 30 predicted proteins | sample LinPmetageLP53_FD_184044 | JGI IMG/M metagenome (GOLD analysis project Ga0209337, IMG submission 184044) | Marine viral communities from the Pacific Ocean - LP-53 (SPAdes) (version 2) | ecosystem: Environmental > Aquatic > Marine > Oceanic | place: Pacific Ocean | collected 2010-02-08 | reverse complement strand
TATTGACATAGCCACTGCCATCACTAAATATTGACATAGCACCACTAGTACTAGTAGCTTGAAGAATTAAATCTTTTCCTACACCAACTTGTCCTCCACCGTTAACAACTGTATAGTTTTGACCTACTACAAAGTTTGAAGCCCCTCCAGAAGGAGCACTTACACTAGTTACATCTTGTTGTGAGGTTAAAGTTAAAGTTTGAGTTCTTATGCCGCTAACTATAGAAGTTGATAGTGATTGACTTAAGTTGTAAGGATCTAATGTAGGGTATTGTTCTATACCATCAACAAATACTTTAAAGTTATTAACAGATGTAGGCGTAGCGCTAGCGTCCCATATTAAAGGTGTTAAATTGCTTGGCCAAACAACAGCATTAGTTGCAGTTCCCGTAGGATTATATACTGCTTCTCCTTCGTAATATTCAGAGCTAGTTTGTTTTATTAAACCCATATTTTATTTTTTTGAATTTTGTTCATCAAGTTGCTGTAATCCACTAGCGGCTTGAATAACTTGAGTATCTTTTACTATTACTCCAGCATACTTTAAAATACCTAATGTAAGGTTTGTTTGTAAACTATCACTAATTTCAAACTGTTTTGAACCTTGACCAGTACCACCTATTAAGTTGTTACTAGCTATATTTATAATAATAGACGCTGAAGGGCTTCCTGTAATAAATGAATTAATTGGAATTTGTATAATTGCACCAGCTACATAGCCTGAACCAGAGTCAGTAACTACTATGCTAGTATTTGCATTAGATATAGTTACTACTTGTTGGGTACCATCACTAGTAGCGCCTGTAACTGTCATTGTTATTTTTGCGCCAGTGCCACCACCAGGAGAAAGAAAACAAAAACACCCTGTAGAGCCACTATTGCTTTGAGTTAAAGTGTAAGCTACGGAACTTTCACCACTTGGCGGGGTTTGTGTTATTGTTATACCAGCACCATTGTTTGTAAAATTAGTTGAAGTGTTTAAACTAGCTAAAGCCATGCCTGTAGGCACGTAAGCTCTATTGTCATATATATATTGGCCTAAAGAGCCTATTGTATAACCCCATCTAACATCTTCAGGTTTTCTAATATAATTAAAACTAACGTCAGAACTTGAGAAAGACGTTAAAGGTGGAAATACTGTTAATTTATTTTCTTGATATTTTGCTATAGGAAAATTCATGCTAGGTTGTAGCAATGGGGATAATACTTGTTCTCTATATTCTCTAGAACTTACTATTTCAATAGAAGGCTGTCCGTTTGCTTTTGTGTATGTTGCGGATCCAAATCTATGTAATGTTGTTGGTTGAGTATACACGTTACCAGCGTGAGCAGAAGCATTTTCTGTTTTCTCAAACACTTGAAACTCTTCTCTAATATGATCAACTCTTGAGGCAAACTCTTCATCTGTTTTTGGCATACGTAAATACTGGTTATAGTCTTCAAAAAACTTTTCAAACTCTTCTAACTGAACTTGAGTAGCTATTTTATTAAACTCATCTGGAGTTAAATAACCACGCTGTTCTTTGTTCAATATGCTTAATACTGTTGTATATACCGTGTTTACGTTCATTGCCATTTTAATATTTTAAAAAAAAAGGGTGGCGATAAAACCACCCTTAATTATAATCACTTGTTATTTGATTTTTTTCTCTATAGTTCTGTAAACTTCAAGTCCTTCATCTGTTTTAAACCACGCAGCCATAGCTGAATAAGGGTTTTCATCAAAAGGAACTGTCATTAGTTTACGCCCATTAGAAGTCCATTTAAAAGTTCTTTGATCTTGAGCTAAAGAAATTATATTTCTTTCTGTAGCTACAATAGCAAAGTTTCTAAGAACAACATTGTCATCTTTAGATAACTCTATAAAAAGATTTGGATTTTGTTTAGCGAATAACAATAAATCTCTTTTTAATTCTTTAGAACTTAAGCTATTAACACTAGATCCTTTTTCAACTCTTAATATTGCCTCAGCTTGATCTATATCCATTTCATAAGCCATATTCATAGCGGCTAATTCCATTTCTAAGTAATCATGGTGATTTTCAGCTTCAACAACAGAATCATGTTCTGTAAAGATAATCTCTTTGTGAGGGTGCTTTTCAAGAAACTCTTGTAAATTTCTTTTTTCTTTTGGAACCATTAAATGCCCCATCTCAAACATAATATGTTTTAAAGTAACATTACCTTTTTGTTCGTCAACAAATATACTTTTATGATTAGTAGCATATCTTAGTTCTCTTTCATAACCAGCTTCTGGATCAAACCAAACTAGTGGATATTTTTGAGAATGTTTAGAGGGTAAGGTGTACGTAAGAGGATTTTTATTTCTTAATAGATAGTAGTTTCTATCTTTGTATTCCCAAGTGTCTTTATGTACTTGAGGTTTTTTCTTTTCTTTTGTTTCCATAATATAATATAATATAATAATTTGAGTTTATACAGATATTGAAGTTGTTAAAGTAACTTGATTGGCCGGTATTTCAAAAATATTACTACCACCACCTTCGTTAACAGCTGGAGCTTGAGTAATTAAACCGGGAACTCCACTGGCTCTAGCTAATGCTAAGTTAAATAAACCACTGTACGTTGGCGCATCATATTCTAAATCACTTCGTGTGGCACTAGAAGCGGTGTAAGTAATAGTTTTTGCTAATAATTCCTGATCTTCCAAAACAACTTTATAAACTATTGTAATTGTTAATACTTCTCTAGAAGGCGTTGACCCATCTTGAGAAATAACAGCAAAGACTCTATCTATTCCATCAGCACTTATTATATTTGCTGACTCATAATCTATTCTATATCTATTGTCAACAGCGCCATTACCTATTTTAGTACCAATATTAATATAACCCATTTGTTTTTATTTAAAAAAAGACCCCGCCGAAGCGGGATCTTAAATATAACCTTAATTAAGCTAAAGCTGTTGAAAGCTTTAATGTAACTATAGGTGCAATTGTTCCTACTAGCATTCCAGTAGCCGTGACTTTTTGTTCAACAATTGGTCCAACTAATGCTGGTCCACTTGTTCCCATTGCTAAGCTAAACGCTTTTGCAAATTCAGCTAAATATTGAGCTTCAGTTAAAACAAAAGAGTTAGATGCGCCTTTAGTATAAACAATATTAGCTTTAGCTAACTTGCTTGATCCCATGTCTAAGGCATAAATAACATCAATTGTAAGCGTGTTGCTTGATATTGTTGCTGTAAGTTGTAATATGCCTTCGGCCATTATAACTTGATCTTGTGTGATTTTTAATAAACCCATTTTCTTATTTTTTAAATGTTAATTATTAATTAAGCTCCTTTGAATAACACGAAGTTATTAGCAGCTTGAGTTACTAAACATCTTTCAGATAAGAAACTAACAGTCATAGCATCTAAAGTGTCAGTGTAAGCACCGCCCACTGAACCAGTGATCCAAGACTTCATTCTTCTATCTTCAGTTTCAGAAGCTCTGTATCTTACGTGTAAGAAAGGACGTCTGATGTTTGATCCTAACATTTGATCATATACTGTAGTAGTTCCAGCTGGAATCATTACACCATCAATTTCCTTATCCATACCTCTTAAAGAAGCGTCGTTAAGATATTTCCAGTCAGTTTTGTAGAAGTCATAAGAACCTCTTCTAAACCCTGAGAAACCAAAGTTAAGAGCCATGTCACCGTCATTCTCAAATAAACCATAAGAAGCAGCTGTAGTAGAAGCAAATCCACCATTAACAGCAGCAATCATATCGTCAAAGTCAAGAGCAGTAGATCTTGATAAGAATAACATGTTTTCTTCAATAGCACCTTGCTTATCTAAGTTTTTGAGTATTTCATCAAAATCTCCTAAAGCACCTGAACCAGGAGCAGCAGCGCCAGCAAAACCAGAGTATACATTACCTCTTGCTTCAATAGCAGCAAATAAACCTTCAGAACCTTGAATATTAGTTGTTAAAGCAGCGTTAGCTGTTCCACCATATTGATATTGTACAGCGTTAGCAGCTTCAGTATAAGCAGCACTGTACATGTCTTCTGATTCAACCATAGACATCTCTAGATAATCTTCAAATCTTAATCTTGTTTCAGACTCAGACTTTAGATACCACAAGTATCCAGACTGTCCATCTTCAGTAGAAACTTCAACCCAACCAATTTGTGCAGTATCAGAACCATTTATTTCAAAATTATCTTTTAAAATCATTGGTCTGTTACTAAACTGCGTGAAAGCTGGTTGAATAGATCCTTCCATACCTACAGCACCTTTTCCAAACTCAGAACCATAAACAAACACGTTTACACCATTTGCAGCAAGTGGTAAAGCATTAGTAGCAGTTCCGTAGAATTTAACTTCTAATTGATCTAGCATATTGTTAGCAGAGCTATTTACAGCTTGTACTAAACCTTTTTGTACTATAAGACCAGTAGCAACATCAGACATTAAAACTGTTTGTCCTTGTCTAACAGCTCCTCTTCGTGAAGCAGCAACCACATCTGGTTGAGCAGTAGCTAAATTAAGTGTTAACCTAATATCAGCATCAGCTAAACCACCTGGAGCAGTAACAGTAGAATCTTTATATGCTACGTGTAGTCTATTTTGTTCAGACCATATTACTTGATCCGATGTCATAGGCATTTCAGCACCTACCATTCTTAAGAAACCAGAAATTGTTCTGTTTCCATATCTTTCTATCTCAGCTTCGTAAAGCTCAGGTAGATATTGTTGTGCGAAGTTGTTTACTGGATCTCCGCCCGCAGCATTACCTGTAAAGTCTAAATAGTTAGTGTTTAAAGCTAATCTATTTTGTGCTGGGACTATTGATGCAGGAAAACTTCCTGAATTTGAAAAACTCATGTTTTTATTTTTTTATTTATTAATTGTTCTTTTTTTTTGTTTTAAATTTCAACTTAGAACTATCAACTCCATTTATTGCTCTCACTTTTAACCCGCCAATAAATACATCACCTGTAGGATTATTCCTTGGCTCTGCATTTATATTGTTAGATTTAGCCACTACATCTTTAACAGCGTCAGCTTTGCCTTGCTCATAAAAATGTTGGGCTATAGTGTCAGCGTTTCTAGCTGCGTAAACAGCCTTATGATAGCCTGCAGTATCACTAATCTCACCCTCTTTGTTTAAGAACTTCTTAACAAACGTACTTAAGCTTGATTGTTTTTCAACGACTTCGCTAGGGTTTGAAACATTATATCTAAAAGTTTTTTCGCCAACGTTAAAATCGAAACCTTCAAAATTTTCGTTTAGCAACTCTTTAGTATCTGCTTCAAAGTTATCGCGAATACGTTTAACTTTCTCTTGTTCTTTGTTGTGTCTATTGAAAAAATCCATTGCTTTTTGTTGTTCCTGAGTTACGCCCGGCCTCAACTTGATTTCGTCGTAATATTTCTCTTTTGTTTCTTTCAAAAAGCTTTTGGCTTTTGCAATTTCTTCTTTGAAGGCAAGTTTCTTTTTCTTTATATCTCGCTCTTCATCCGCTTCTTCGTCATAAGTAAAATTGTCTTCCATTATGAAAGATATTTCTTCATGATCTAAATGCGGTTTAGTATTTTTATAATATTCTCTTAGTAAGGAATTTTCATCTAATTGAGAATAATCTCTATTTAACCTAGTATAATCTTCTATAGTGCCACCTGTTTCTTTCATAAAAGAAACTAATTTGTTTATATTTTCAGGCATAACAATCTCAGGCTTTGTTTCTAAAACTGGCTCTGGAGTAATTGTTTTTTCTTCTACTCTTTCTATTTCTTTAATAGGTGACTCTAATACTGGCGTTTCAACACTCTCGTTTTTATTAGATTTTTCTTCGCTAACTTTAGGTTTTTCAGTATTAACAACTTCAATTGGTTTTTTATCTTCAATAGCATCTTTTTGATCTTCTGGTTTTTTAGTTAAATCTACTTTAATGTCTTTATTGACTTTATTAATTAGTTTTTTTGGTTTTTTAATTTTTAAAGGCTCCGCCTTTTTATCTTGGATTGTTTCTGACATAATATAATATAATAATTAATAATATTTAAGACATGTTAAATGCACTTAAATCTAGACCTTCAGGATTTTCAGTTTCAGTAAAATTAGTTGGTCCACTATCGTTTTTACGTTGACTAATCATTTCACTTTGCTGACTACCTGATATTCTAGTTCTTTTATCTTTACGATCTTCTATAAACTCTTCTCTTTGTTTTTCTCTATCTACTTTTAATTTTTCAAGTTGAACGTTGTATCCAAACTCGTATTCCATTAACTCTCTTTTTATTTGAGCTTCTGCTTGCATTCTCTGTATTTCAAATTGAGACTTACTCTGTTCTATCTGTAGAGTTGTTTCTGCTAACGCTTGTTGTTTTTGAACTTCTGACATTGCAGCTTTTTCTGCAGTTTGTTGATTAGCTTGGGCTTGAGATTGAATATTAGCTTGTTGAGCTTTTTGATCTGCTTCTTGCTTTTTCTTTCTTCTATACTTTAAAAATTGATTAGCTAATTGTATGTTTTTAACTTCTCTAATATCTATAGCATCTTCTAAAAATATTTGACCTGATTTTAAAGCTACTTGTATATTTTCTTCAAGTTTAGCTTTATCTTCTTCATCAGGTTCTAAGTTTAAAAATATACCAAAATCATGGATATTTAAACTAGCGAGTTCATCTAAAGTTCCTACATTGTATTGTGATATACTATTTTCTAATGAATTCCTAGTTAAAGGAAATTTTAAAGAATCAGCAACCCTTAATGATATGTTTTCACAAGCCCTTAAAGTTAAAAATAGTTGACCTTGAAGTATGTGCCTTGTAGCTACATTTGAGTTAGCAGCAGCTAGTTTTTGTAAACCAACTAATGAAGCTTTGTCCGGAAGAGAACCATCTCTTGCTTCGTTTAACCCTGTAACATCTCTTATCATCTGTAAGTAATACTGATAAGTTTGAATTAGTGATTGTATTTTAGAACCACCTGACCCAGTCTGCAATTCTTGTATTGGAATTTTACCCCTATTAGGATCTCCTTCTTGAGTGTTAGATCTACCAACTATGCTTCCTGTTTGAAAATACATATTAAGAGCTTCTCTAGGATTATAATTAGTTCCATTACCTAAATCAACTTCTGCTAATCCGTCCACGTCTAAAAACACACCGTCAGGTACAACTCTAGATAATACTTGCTGTATCTTTAAATGAGTTAATTGTATCATATCTGCAAATCCAGTAACTCTTGAAACTAAAGACTCTATTCTGCCCTTATACATTCTAGGTGCACATATAGCATAGCTCATATTAACTCTAGTAGTATCTGAAACGGGTCTAGTCATACTTTCTGATAACTCCCACTGCATCATCATAGGATGCCCAAGTATTTTAGCTCCAGAATATAGAGTTTCTATAGTTCTAGATACTCTTTCAAAATTATCATTTTCAGGTGGATTAAAAGTATCAGGTTTTTCTAATGCTTTTTCAAGACCATAAGCATTTTTCTTTATTTTAAATACTTGATCTGAGTAAGTTTTATATTCAAAATACAAAACTTGAACAGTAAGATCGTCAGATCTTCCACTCCAGTTTCTTAAGTATTCTGCATTACCTGGATATTTCTGTATAGTTTCCATTTCTTCATCAGTAAGACCTGGAAACTGAGTTTTTAAATCCTGTAAAGAAATAGACTTAACTTCACCAACATAATATATATCTTCAAAATTAGGATCTTCTGTATAAGAATAAACTAATCTTGCTGGATCTACATATTCTACTACAACACCTCTAGCTCTATCCCATCTAGTTTTAACAGCACCAATACCTAAAACTGTTAAATCGTAAGCTATTCTTTGTCTTGTTAAATCATATTTATTATATTCTAAAACTTGATTTATAACCTCTTCTTCAGCTACCTCAACACTTTGTTTAAAATCCATTTGCAAATGTACAGATAGTTCTTCTTTATCTTGTGGGGCAGAATCAGGATCTTGTGAATTAAAACCATTAACTCCTAGAACAGCTTTAGCTTCTGTTAAAAAGTCTTTAGCTACTATATCTGTCATTAAGCCTCTTGCATACTCAGTTCTTTGTCTAGCACAAACTGGATCCTGTGCAAAAGCGTTTATTTCATAGCTTCTGTCTGTTATTCCATTTACAACTATATCAACAAATTTAGCTAAAACAGGTACTGGTTTCCAGTCTAAATTAAGATAAGATAAGTCACCATCAATAGCTAGTTCATCTTTGTATTTTTGAACAGGTTGCTCGCCTCTAGCGTATAATCTTAAGTTGTGATAGTTTTGATAATTAACAGCATAACCAGACATACCAGCTCCTCCTCTGTAGTTTCTAAACCATTCACCTTCTATAGCTCTTCCTACAGCTAAACCATATTCTTCCGTTGCTTTTTCAGCATCAGGAACAACTTGATTTGGAAATGAACTGTTATTACTAGTATAAATTTGTGCCATATTTATTTTATAATTTTTGAAATGCTACCTTTGTTATCGTATCTTTTTATTCCAAGATAAACAGGTTTTCTTTTTAAATCAGGTATAGGCTTGTATTTGTTCTTATTACAAGCCATAATAGCTAAACCAGAACTTATAGTTGCATCGTGTTTAGTTCTATTATTTATGTTGAATATAGCCCAATCTTCTAATGTCCTTTGAAGATACATGTCTCCATATTCTTCGTTGTTTAATCCCACATATTCTTCTATGTAAGATTCTATAGCCGCAGCATGTGCCTGCTTAATATCTTCACTTGAGTTAGGTATACCACCTATTTCTTTTTCTGTTGTAGAAAGTTTATTCCATATCTTATCAGGGCGATTAATCGAAAACCCTCTGTACCCTCTACGCTTTAAATAATAAAGCAATCTAGGTTTATTGTTTTCACAAAGTAAAGGCATGCCATAGAATATTAAAGCCATTAAAACATCTTCAAAGAATATCTCAGCTGTTTGAGGTCTAGCTATATATTCTAAAAAGAAATGATTAGGCGGCGCATCCTCCATGGAAAACTTAGTTAATCCATGTAGCGATCCATTAGAACCCTTACCATCAACAGTACCGCTAATGTCGTAACTGTCACAGCCAAAAGCTCCAATGTGTTCGTTAGCAGGGTGTTTAATACCATTTTTTAATATTATTCTGTTTTGTAAACTCACTGGTGGCACCCAAGATATTAAAAATCTACCGTTTTTATCTGGCACAAACTGCACGCTCGTATCTTTAATTCCACCTTTCCATACAAATTTACCTTTAGTAACACTAGTTTCATTATTAAACTCAGCATTATAATCTATTTGTTGATAAATCCTTGTTAAGTTAAATAAACTTTGCTTAGACTCATCTCTAAAAGCGTGTTGCTCTGTTCTTGGAAATTGTCTATAATATTCATTTAAACTATCTTGATCGTTTTTTAAACCTTCAACTTCGTTTTGCCAGTGTTCAATAACGCCTGTTGTAATGTCATAACCGTCAACTCCTTTGACGCTATTTTTTTCTCTAATAAAGACAGGTGATCCGTAAACATCCATGAATCCTTCGTAATTCCATTCCATAGGGACGAACAAAGAATAGAGTCCAGAAGAAGTTTGTCCATTGCGATTTCGTTTTGTAACGTCTGAATTATAGTATAGTTTCTTGAAGTTATTTCCACCTTTGTCTAAAGCATTTGAAGTCGAGCCCATCATACATTTACCTACAATTCTAGATCCTAGTCTTAATGTAGTTTTTGTAACTCTCCAGTTATTTAATATATTGTCCGGTCTTTCCCATTTACCACTTTCATCATGAGCTAATAGCTTTAGCTTTTCACCATCATAAGAATTATCACCTGTGTTTTTCCAGTCAATAGTTGTGTCAAGTCCGTCTAACTCTCTTAATTGCTCATTACTTTCAAGCTTTCTTCTAGTAAGTTTTGAAGCCGGAACCCTATACGCCAGTTCTGTTTTAGGACGATCCATACCGTCTTGGATCGGCTTGAAGAAAAACGGATAGTTAACGGATATTGGCACGACTTTATCTGTGAACATTTTTTTAGCATCTGATCCAGATTTAGATAATATACCGAATCTGGCATCACTGGATATCGTCGCTTGATTAACAAGCTCTGCTGAGGACATAAATGAAAATCCAGACCTTCTGTTTTTAAGATAGCACATCCCGTAACATCTGTTATCTGCCTTACATGCTTCCCAAAATATAAAGAATAATCTATTTGCTTCTCTATAATCTGGTGCCCCAACGTCGATCTTTGACCATTGTAAGTACATATAATGAGTACCAGTAATGTAAGTAGGTAAACCCTTGTTGTAAAACCAATAACCTTCATCTCTTCTTGTAAATTCTTTATCTATATAATCGTACCACTTTTCTTTAAACTCAGTATCATAATCTTCCCAGTCAAATCTAGATTTAATTCTACTTAGTTCTTTTGGATACTCTTGCTTTTCCCATCTTTGATCCTTTTTAACTTCGCTTCGTTTAAACGGTTCATTTGCTGCTGGTAAAGCAATCCTGAGATTTTGTATTTCAATGATTTGTCCAATTTGTCCAGTTTTACTTATTACTATAAAATCATAATCAGAGTTATAACCATACTCCCACTTTTTGAAACGATTTTGTTTCTTTAATATTTTAGGGTTAATTAAATCTTTAACCTCTTTCCAAAGAGTTTGCTCGTAACTCATTTGCTTCTCCCTTCAGCAAAACCTTTAAAAGTTTTTTGATCTTTAACTTCTTTAGGTTTTTCATTTAAAATATCTTCCTCTATTTGTATACGAGTTAGTATTTCAAAAGCGTCAAATATTGCTAATTTTTTTGTTGCAGCAGCATTTTTTAATCTATCAGCGCTTACATCGTCGTCTGAGTCTACAATCTTTTCTTTTGCTACTTTAATTAATTCTTCAACTGCTTTTTGCCCAGCTTGGATTATTTTCTTTTTCGTTTCCTTTATATTCATGGGTTAAAGCTATATCATTTGATTTCATACAATAGAGTCGTTCACCATCTATAATAAACTCAAATTCAGAGTTTGGGGTAAACGTAATAAGTGTTCCAGGAGTGATTCCTAGCGCTTCTAAGGTATTGTTAGTATATTTCACTACACCAACATTAGGTTGTTCTTTTCTGTTGTTTAAAAAGCTTTGGTTTAGAAGTGGTTTTATAAAACAATACTCTAAATGTGGTGTTAAATTATACATATATATTTGCTCAGGTGAGACAAAATAAAGATCATTATTAAAATAAGTAGAACTATCTCGCTCTCTTCCTTTTTGGTCATACCACCTTCTAAATATGTTATGATGAATATATACTTTATCACCAATATTTATTTTAGTTTTGTAAGCAGCTGGAGTTGAAACTACAACTGCTTTTTTGCTTACAAAAATATGATTTTCAATATTTGAATTAACTATCAATTCTTTATTACCAATTGATTTAGTGTTTTCATATCTTCTATCTAATGGCTTTACAATAAAATGATATATACTATTCATTAATATTTAAGATCATATTCTACAGACACTGACATATTAGCGTTAAACTTTTTCCAAGGCAAGACTTCATTATTTTTAGTTATAAAAATATTATATGATTGATCTTGATCTTCAAAAAGAATATCACTAATAATGTGACCACCATAAACTTCTTGACCAGTTGAATAATGCATTGCATCATTTTTATAATCAGAGCCTATACTAATCTTTCTTATTTTCGACATCTTTTTCTATCTTAGTGTAAGTTCCGTCACTTACATTTATGTTAACGTCACCATACTTATCTTGAAGCTTATTTTTAAGCGTTTCAAGTTTTTTTGTGTTTTCATCTAGTTTGCTGTAAAGCATGTGTTTTTGATAATCTAGCCCACCTATAGATGATATTAAATCTTGACCTGCACTAGTTAATTCTTGAACTTCTTTAAGTTCAGCTTTTTTTAATTTCGCCATTTTATTTGATTTTATTTGATTGTTTATTTTTTGTTTTAGTATATTGCAACTAAGTCTGTAGGAGTATCGTCATTTCTAACAGCCATTGCTAACATAGGTGTTTTACTTCCTACAACGTCGCCAGATTGAACTTGTTTAAATTCAATTTGACTACCGGCCTCAGTTATTATTGTAATATCTTGCGCTGCATTTTTGCCGTTGTATATGATAGCTCCTCTAGTAGTTACATTAGGCAAGGTAATACCATCTGCTTGTACAGATGCAACACCACCTGACCCGCCACTTGTTGCAGCTGAAAAAGTAATTGTATTACCTGGGGCATATCCAGACCCAGCAGTAATTACAGTTACACTTTCTAAAGTTCCGGCGCTTGATATTCCAGTTATATTAACTTGCATACCTGTGCCAGAGCCTGTTGTAGAGGATTGAGTTAGTGTATCACCTACATCACTTGCATCATAACCACTACCGCCGTTGGTTACTTTTAAAACTCTTGAGCTAGGTAATCTTAGATTTAAAGCTCCAGGTGTAACTACCTTGGCATCATGACCAAACACCCTAGGCTCTTCTTGTAATCTTCCAGTTACGGGACCTAGTTCTGGTTCCCAGTCGTTAAATTGTGCCATTTTTATTTATTTATTTTTGTTATTTTTTCAGCACCACGACTTCCGAAGTATGCTACGTAAACTGTTACCAGTAATGTTTTTAATAAGTTTATCCAAGCTTCATCTACATCAAATTGTAAATGAAAAGAATCTACAGCCATCATGAATACAGCTGATGCAGTTAAAAATATTAAAGCTAAAGGTCTAGTGTTTTTACTCAACCAAGAGTCTGACTTCATATCAGATCTCCACCTACTAGATACCTCTTTCATTTCTGCTATGTCTTGCTCTATAAGCTTCATAGCTTGTTCTTTATCAACTGCCTTAATCTTATTATCACTTGCTATAATATTTTTTACTATACCTAGTGTTCCTTGATCTGGTAGTATATCACCTATTGCAGCTAAAACTTTAGGAGCTTTTGATTTTAAAAAAGACCCTATTTTAGTTTCATTAAAACTTTTCTTAGGCATTATATTTTAGAATTAAATCCTGGAGAAGCTTCTTTTGCCAAATTATCTTTTTTTATTTGAGGATTTAATGGTATTGTTTTTCCGTCTTTATCTATTAACCCTTTTTGTACAGCTTTATCAAATGCGGATATACCACCAGGTTTGAACAATTTTTTATTTGGATCACTATAAAAATCATCATAACCTGCTTTAGGTCTTGGACCTCTACTACCACGTTTCTCATACAAGTAATCTAGTTCCTCTTGATTTAAATATCTAGACATAGGATCTTCACCTTCTCTTTGATCTCCTGATCCGGCACCATCTCCTCCTACTCTCGAAGCTACTTGATTGCCATACATGGTTCCATCGCCGTCTCTGTAACCCTGTTTGATTGAAGCGCCATCTAAATAAGAATAATCAGTCTTCGGTGGTTCTGGTCTAGGGTTTTCATCTGGTTTAAAAGTAGTTTCTGATGTTTTACCTCTCTGCTCAGATTTAGCTCTTTCAATATATTCTTCTCTTGTTTCGCCAGGTTTTAGATAGCCTTTTTCTTTAGCAACTTCAAAAGCTTGCTCATAAGTTCTTGAGCCATCACCAGTGGTCATAGTTTCTTCATCTACAGTAGTAAATACACCTTTTTTGCCGTCTTTTTCACCTATCTTAGTAGTGGTGTTTGAGCTTACAACTTTAGGTTCATTTTTTTTTACATTTGCATCAGATTCTTCTTTTGCTAATTTTTTAGCTTCTTCTTTAGTTTTTACAGGTTTTTTATCGCCTTCTGGTTCTCCATTGGCATACGCCATGGTGTTACCATTAGATTTAAAAGGGCTCGCGTTCATGAACCCTCTTGATTTTAATGGATTTACTCTTTTATCTCCTAGTTTAAATGCCATACTTATGATTTCATATGTTTAGAAATAATAGATCCACCTTTTTTACCAGCATAATCTCTACGTGTAGCTGACTGATCTCCATGAGAAGAGCCTGTTTTACCTTTATAACCTTTATCAGTTCCTTTGTAGTTAGCATAGTCTACTTTAGAAGCTGATTGATCACCTTTCATAGCACCAAACTTATAAGCCATAGTTTTGCCACCCATTTCAACCATTGAGTCTTTAATGTCACGCTGTGCATTTTTAGCATAATTGTTTCTAGCTGATTCAGATAAACTAGAGTTTGAAGCTTCTCTTATATTATACTTAATAGACTGTTTAAAGTAATTTATAGGAGAAGTTTTCATTTCCACAGGACCTTCGCCTGCAGTAGCCATAGCGTTTTTAGAATCCATTTGATCAAAAGATTTAAAAGTAGTTGGAGCTCCTGCTGTTTTTAAAGCTTCTTTATCAGCTTTTTTAGCAAGTTTTGTTTTCTCATTTTTAAGTCTTTTGTTTACTCTATCAGTTTTTGCTTCTTTTTTTCCTACTTGTTTGTAATCTTTAGCAGTTTTTTTCCTGGCTTTTCCTCTAGCTTTAGGGTCATACGACTTATTATACTTATCTTTTTCTTGTTTTTCTGCTTCTTTAGCTGCATCTGATTTTTGAGTTAATCTAGCTGCTTTTCTGCTACCAGCAGCTTTTATAGATTCTTTTTTAGCAGTTTTTTCAGCTTCTTTATCAGCTCTACCTTCAGCTTTATTGGCTTTTCTATCATCTCTAGCCATTTCTCTATCTTTTTTTCCAGCAGATCTTTTAGCTTGCCTTTTTAAACCACCTTTTAATCCAGACTCTTTAGCTGCTTCTTTATCTCCACTTGCTATAGCTTTTTGAGCTTTCTCCATAGCTGTTAATTCTTTTACAACTGGCTTTTCAACTTTAACTTCTTTTTTGACTTCTTTCTTTTCAACTTTAACTTCTTCTTTTGGAGTTACAGGTCTATCTGTAGGACCTTGTCCGTAAGCTTTGTTTATTTTATTTTGAGCAGCATTATATTCTGAACTACCTTTTTTAGCGTTCTTCCTAGTTTTTATATATGAATCTAGGTTTTTATCTTTTGCTTTTGCTTCCGCGTATCCCATTGTTTTATTTTTTATTTGTTTTATATGCTTCTTGTTCCCAAGGGAAGCTAGGATGTCCTTCAACTTTCCAAGTTCCTTTGTATTTTATTTTTCCATTTTTTCTTGGATAAGTTTCCCCTTGCCAAGTAACACTATCATTAGTGTAGTTTAGTCCTTTGTTTCCATCAGACTTTTCAAAATCTTTAAATTGTTCAACATGTACCATTTCATGATCATCAACTTCTTTTCGTTGTTTTGGATCTTTTATATCACAGTTTATAACTATAGTACCATTTTTATTGGCTCTTCCTAATACACCAGGTTCTTCTTTTTTTTCGTATCTTGGAGTATTGTCTATTTTATAAGGTGGTTTTAGTTTAAATGCCATTATTTTCTTTTACAACCAAAGTTTTTTGCATAGTTAGCCATTTTAACTACAGATGGCTTGTATTTCTTAGTATTTTTCATTACTTTACTAGCTGCTGAACAAGTAGACTTACCTGGCATATTTTTCTTAACCCAAGCAGTAAACTTGCCTTCGTTTTTTTCTTTTATTTCTGGAAAATCTTTAGCCATTTTATTTTTTATTATATGGAAAGTAATCGTTTAATATGTTTTGTCTATTCTTACACCCGCATCCGCCGGGTATCATATCTACCATTTGTTTTATACCTGTAGCTTCTGTGAACCTAGCTATTGTATCTCCTAATCCTTTGTCTTGCATAATATTTATTTAAAATCTTGAACAACACCATCTTTTTCTAGCAGCTCTACCTCTTTCACCATCCCAGCTTTTTGATCTACTACAAAATGCTTTTTGTCTTTTATAAGCTTTCGTACCTACTTTAACATCACACTTAGTTACAGCTGTTTTAAGTTTACTACCAGGATTTGCTTTTCTATAGGCTTTAACACCTTTAGAAGTCATACCAGCACCTTCATCTGTACTTCTAAAATTACGACTTTTTCCTTTTGTAGTTTTTCTTATGGCCATTACTTTTTCTTTTTTGGTGACTCACCACATTTTAAACTAGGATTAGCTACTTGTCTCCAGTCTTGTTTTACCCAGTCTCTTAACCCATTACTTTTAGTACCAGTAACATTACTCTTGCTAGATCTTTTATATTTACCTTTTGCTCCAGCAGCTCTTTTAGCATTAATAACAGATGATTTTTCACTGCTACTCATACTCCTAATTTTAGCTAACGGTAGACACACTTTTTTAGTACCGCCTCCAGTTTGCTTTTTAGTTGCTGGTGATTTTTTACAACTACCTTTTGCACCTTTTGCTGTTCCAGTCACTCTTTGATAACCTTTCCAGCAATTAATTGGACTATTAATATTTAAAAATGGAGATTCCATAATTTAACACTTACCAGCTTTTTGTGTTTTAGAAGCCCACATATTAGCGTATGCGCTTGGATATACTTTAAATTTCTTTTTAGCCGCAGCCTTGCAAGATGCAGATATTTTTAACATTGTTGGAGCTTTTATATTATTCATTATCTACGTTTTTTTGATTTTAATGCTAAAACTTGTTTAGCTAATTCATCTAGTTTTCCATCAGTTTTTGTGCCATCTTTTACAAGTGTAGAAAGCACTTTAATTTCTTCAGATAATATATCATTCATCTGCTCCATCATATCTACTCTTTCTTTTAGATCTTCTATATTAGCATGATTCCATTTCTCTTTTAAATCATACTCTAATCTTTTAACTTCTGTAGGTGGCATTCTTTTCGCTAAATCAATATCGTCTTGTAATGTATAATACATACCAACTAAAGTTGTTGTTAACATGATTATACCTATTACTGTTTTTATATCAATTTTAAATTCTGTGTTTTCAGATATTTTCATACTCCTCTGTTGCATCAAATGACGGGCATGCTTTGTTAGCAAACTCGTTGTGTGAATAAATAACTGCCTCTGGATACATTGCTTTAAGTGTTTTAAGCACATGTAAGAGACTATCTTTCTGTTCTTGTGTTCTTGTGTCCTTAGGCGTCTTACCGTCAGTCTCAACACCACCGCAATAGCAAATTCCTATTGAGTTACGATTATGACCTTTGCAATGAGCACCTATTTTATCAATATCGCGACCTTTGTTTATTATTCCGTTTAAATCAATATAAAAATGATAACCTATATTGTTCCACCCTTTAGCTAAGTGCCAGTCTCTAATAGTATCCACTGAAACCTGCTGTTCTTCTCTAGTAGCAGAACAGTGTATTATAATTTCTTTTATACTTCTCATTTTTTTAATTTTGTTCTTTAACCTGTAACAGCGCTAGCCGCTGCTTTTAAAGAATTTTTATCAGCTTTTATAGATGCTCTTTCGCTTTCACTTTTAAATAATCCCCATTGCTCTTCTCCGTCTACTACTTCTCCTTTATCCTTAGCTTCTTCTTTTGAGCCAGTATCTTTTTTAGGTGGTGGTGTATCTAAGTGTTGATTTAAATTTTTAGGTTGAAAAACTAAAGCCTTACTAGGTGAACCACAATTAGAATTTTTAACTTTCTTAATCATTTTAGCTATTGACTTGTTGTCTTTTCTTTCTAACAAATTATCTATTTTTTCTGCTTGGCCTTTGTGCATTTCAGAAGCTTTAATTAATTCACCTGATATTTCTTTTAAATCTTTTTCCATTGTTTATTTTTTAAGCTTGTACCATTTGTGAGCGGTATATCCAATAGTCATTAATAATAATACTATTTCTAATACTGGTTCCATCCAATCAAGACTTGCAATTGTAAATGAAGTTATATTTAAACAATATAACTTTAAATCATCTAAACCCACTATCTATTAGCGTTTAATACAGCATTACCTTTATACTTAGGACTATCAATCTCTAGTGTACAATCAATAGTTGAGTTTATTGATTTCATTTTTCTTTTGCCTATTGGTTTAATTTTTTGGCTCATATCTTTGCCTGATCCTATAGTAGCTTTCATAATTATTTTTTAATATTTTGGTTTACATTTGGTGTTATATATATAATTACATATATAAAATACACCTTTACAATTTATTTATTTTTATCCATCATACCTTTTGCCATTTGAACACCTTTAATTATAGCTCCAACAGGTATTACTTTTATTGGAGCGGCGTCTACAGCTTTTTTAAATCCAGGATTTAATTCACCATCTGCAGAGGCTTGTCTTAATTCATCAGTAAATTGAGAAGGTGAAGGTACTGGATTAGCTACATTTCCAAACATTCTAGCAGCATTCGCCATACTTGAATTTTTAAAATTACCTTGCATCGTCATTGGTGCTTGAATAGCAGATGATGCTGGATTATTAGGCTTTGCAGCTCTATTTTCTTTAATAGCTAAAGAGTCGGCCTGCGCTTGAACTGTAGCAGCTGTTTGGTCATTCATTGAGTTAGTTGGACCTGTTCCTCCCATGTCGGGTATAACATTACCCGTTACTGGATCTACAGTTTGTGTTGCTGGTGATTTATTTTCCATTTATCTTGTTTTATCTTTGTTAACGTGTTCTATTGATTTAGTTATTACTTTAAAACTATATCTGTTTATATTTTCTAATTTAGTTGTAGGCATATCTTCTTCACCTAGCATTACACGGTACATGCGACTTATCAGCTGTTTGCACTTATAGGAAACTTTATATATGTGATATTTTTGAGTGGTGTGGTTTCTTTTCCGCCACACTACGATCCACCCTTGTTTCAATAATCTGTTCCAGCGCCTGTTATCCCAGCTGAATGAGTACGTACCTTTTATAAAATCATCTTTAGTAAACATATCTATAGCATCGAGATATATTAGTAATTCTAATTCTGCGTCATTTAAGTTATTAGTTTTACAAGCCCATTTTCTAATTATTCTGTAATGTTTAAGTAAACCTAATCCTTTTAAATCACTAGAAGTTAACTTTCTCATAGTACAATAACTACATCAAACTCTTTTATAACTTTATATTCTTCTTTATTTATTTCAATGTTAAATCCAGCTGCTTTGTCGTAATAAACTTCATCACCTTTTTTTAACACAGACACTTCAGAGCCAGGTTCTACAACCTTAGCTCTTCTATATCTAACATCTTCTCTTTGCTTTTCAGCTAAGATTAATCCACCTTTTGTAGTTACATCAGTTTCTTTGATTGGATCTATAACTATAAACTTACCTACTGCTTTCATGCTCTTATGTTGTTAATTACACAATCAGTAGATAATATTGTTGTGGCTACTGAGGCTGCGTTCATTAGTGCACTTTTAGTAACTAACAAAGGATCTATAATTCCGGCTTTAACCATATCAACCGTATTTCCTGTAACCACGTCTAGTCCCATGCCCTTTACTTCTGGAGTTTTATAATCTTCAACGCCAGCATTTTTAAGTATCAATTTATAAGGCTCTTTGATAGCACAGTAAAGTACTTCTTCGCCTATTGACATTGGTTTTAATTGCTGTGCAGCGTTTAATAAAGCTATACCGCCTCCTGGCACTATACCTTCTTTGATCGCAGCTTTTGTA